>Ga0181395_1000336_pt1 | contig 20025 bp, 18 predicted proteins | sample 18SPOviralmetaG_FD_130124 | JGI IMG/M metagenome (GOLD analysis project Ga0181395, IMG submission 130124) | Marine viral communities from the oligotrophic San Pedro Time Series (SPOT) site, San Pedro Channel, CA, USA - 18 SPOT_SRF_2010-12-16 | ecosystem: Environmental > Aquatic > Marine > Strait...
AAAACACAGAATAAAAGACAGACTCATATGCTGTACAGTTGAACACCTGGTGTACGTTTGAACACCTATTAAAACATCAACGCCAGATCTAACATCTAGTGACATTGTGAGAGTTTCCAAGTGGTAGAATTAAAGAGGGGGGGGTTGTTTGTCTATAACAGTGACAATGAGTCGATGGATTTTTAAAAAGGGGGGTGGCTTGGGGGTTTTTTGATTTGCTCGTATTAACGTATACCCCTTCACATTTTTGCAACTAAACCAAGGGGAGTGGTGTTGTGGTGGTTGAACCTTAACACAACCTAAACATCACATTTAACCTGTTATTAAGTGTACCTATAAGTAACTTAAAGTTAACTTAAAGATTATCTTAAGATATAACTTACAACTACTACTTAAAAACAAATTATAACTCTATTTCATAGGTTATCTAATTAATACTAAGTAAGGATGTTCTCCCCCCCTTTAGGGTTATTATATACCCGAACATATTCAAAACTCCCTATTTCATAGACTTTTTGAGTTCCTTCTTAATAACAGGAAGCAGAAGCCCATCGAAAGCTCTTACAAAGGCTTCTTCTTTATTCTCATCGTCAAGCAAATAGCTGAGTCCAGAGATAGCAAGACAAGCGTGAAAAGCTTCGTGAAGGATTGTATCAAGTCTTTCTTGTGGCTTTAGGCTATCTCTGATTGTTATGATGTTCTTATCTACATCAACATTCCCGAAGTCTTCTAAGTTTTTCTGGTAGACTATTTTATACTTCTGGCCTCCTATGGTGATTTGTCTTGGTTTATATGATGTGTTCATCTGCCCATTGTTTAACGCCTAGAGCTATTGCTTGGCTTAGAGTTGCTTCTTGATCTGCGAACATGATCCAGTCTTGCCAGTTGGTTCCGAAGAAGGGTTCTGTGATTAGCGCAGGGCAGTGTGTATTTCGGAGGAAGGTGGCTCCTCTGGAACCTTTGCTGAGTCCTTTGGCTCCTCTATTTCTTGAGAGGGGAAAGTATTTCTGGCATCCTTGCAGAACGTACTCGGCAAGGCTTAGACCTATCCTGGATGATCCCCAGTAGAGCATTTCCATTCCATTTGCGTCTTGGCTTGCAGCAGCGTTAAAGTGCAGTTCGATGGCTACGGAAGCCTTTTTTTCCTTTAGGTGTTTGGTTAGCCAGTTGATAGCGGATGTGTAGGAGCCATAAGTTCCTCCGTAGTTATCCACGACAAAAGAAGTTATTCCGTACTCTTGCAGGTCTGACTTGAGGTATTCTGCAACCTTCTTGTTGTATGTCCATTCATTTGTATGACCACAACTAACTGCACCCATATCTCCTTTCCTGCTATGACCAACACAGATGGCTACATTGAGTTCCTCTCTTGGTATGCTGTTGGTTGGGAAGGGTATATTCTTTGGTTGTTCTTTTAGTTTCTCAAGCTCCTCGATTGATTCGATTGCTTGGCTGATTGCTTCTTGAGCTTCGAACAGCCCTTTCTTTATGTGCTTCATATATTCCTTAGAAATTGTCGTTGTTTAAAAATGGTATCAAGTGAGGCAAAGGTATTCCTAAGCCCACCTCGTTAATCCTAAAGCCAGTTAGGGCTATTCCTATGATGTTGTTTGTTGCCAAAGTAGTTGTCTGCCATCCGTTGTAGCTCTTCGTCTAGTAAATCTTTCTTACGATCCTTCATCTTTGTCTCAGCATCTTGAGCCATTTGTTCTGCCCAGTAGCTTACAGCCATCGCAAGAGCGTCAAGCCTGTCATCGTGTGTTATAGCGCCCCTGTCTCTTGTTATTCGTGATAGTTGGTAGATCAGTTGGTACTTCAGTTGTGACTCAAGAGGGTAGTTCTGGGCTGAGTTAAAGTCGTGTCTAATGACATCAGGAGACATTACAAGCTTGTGTTGGCTCATTACTGGCTCAAGGGTGTCTATGATCCTCTTTTCTTTCTGGATGCTGTGCCGAACCTCTTCAATAGAGCAGGGATGTATTTTGTTTAGAAAGGGTTTGAACAACTCACTAAACATACCATCACCAAAGTTACTCTCTACAATGATGTAGTTTACCTTGTGTGTCTTGGCTTTCATGGCAAGCACCTTTAGAACATCTTCTCCGTATCCTCCTTGCATTCCCCCTGCGTCTGGGACGTATAGGTAGCCGTTAAGCATCTTTACGATTGCCCAAGATGTCTCATCTCGTCCTCTTCCAGAAGGGTCAATAGACATCACTGATCCTGTGTATTCTACCATGTCCCCTACTTGTTTCATGGGGCGGTAGAATCTGTCACCAGTGAAGCCTACGTTTGGCACATCGCCTCCCCAGATTAGATCAGGAGCTTGCGCCCAAACTATCTTCTCAGGAGCTACCTCATCGTCTATGTCCATAACAACAAGGTCGTTTACTTTTAGAGGGTAGCGGTCGAGGTCAGACAGCCTACTATCCAACATAAACTGCATAGCAAATCCTGCCTTGCCGTAGCTAACCTCACGCTCTGTTAGATCTAAGTCACTAAACCTTAGAGGTTCTGTGGACTTACCTTTATTTTTCTCAGACACGCAGAGAGGACTCACCCTCCCGTAGTATGTTTTTTCATTCTTTTCGGGAGTAATATATTTGCAAGTCCATATACTCGCAGTGTAGTCTCTCTCCATTAGTTTATTGTAAAGAGAGTCTTCACATTGGGGTGTACCAAGAAAGACAATCTTGGATTCCTTGTCAGGTTTTAGTATGGATTCGAACTCCTTAACCTGCTCGCCCAGTTTATCTCTCATACCCTGCGTGGCTGAGTTGTTGGGAACCTCCACGTCATCCGCAACTATGATGTCAGCCCTGCTACCTGTGAGTTGGGAGGAAATGCCTAGCGACTTCACGCTCGGAGCATGGCTCGCAGGAGCAAGACCAACATCAAAACTTATCTTAGAAAATCTTTGTGTAGAAGAAGGGATTAAATCAGCTAACAACGGCATCTCGTGAATTAGCCTTAAAGTAAACGTAGAGAAATCATCTGCTCTTGTTTTACTTGCAGAGCATACAAGAATGTTTTTAGACGGATCTAATAGAAGCTGATGAACTACATAAGCAGAACAAATCCACGACTTACCAACTCCTCTGAACCCTTGGATAACAGCTCTTCGAGAACCATTCTGCATCCAGTCTGCCATCTCATATTGTATGTCGGTGGGGTCAGGTAGATTTAGATGCTTCCAAGTAAGGTAGAGGAAATTGCGAAAGTCTTTAAGCTCTTCGGGTAAAGAATCTTTAGAAGACATTTTGCGCTTAATATATAATTACTCTTGCCCACTCGCAACTGCTCGATCTATTCCCTCTTCTTCTTTGAAGGGAAGAATGCTTACAAGGTCTTGTATCTTATCGTCTTGTTGAAGAGAAGAATGTATGCCGTTGTCCTTTAAAAACTGTCGAGCAGCATTTAAAAGCGAGGGTTCTGCTTCCCCTAGCTGTATTCTTCCTATAAATTCGTCAGTCAGAAGATCCTGCAAAACGTGCATTTTTTCCATACTGTTCTTTTCGTTGTCTTCCATATTATCCTTTTTTTCTTATTTCCTTAATTATTTTTAAGATCATGTAGGTAAGTGTTGCCAAGCCTACAAGAACCGCCAACAATTCGTTGACATCACCAAGGGTTATGTTCGCAAGTAGACCTAAAACACCAACAGTTGGCGTTGTGAATTGATTGTTCATCTCTGGTTGCTTTTATGCTAGTTGAAATATTCCTAAAGCCGCACGTTGGGCAATTATTTGTAGAGTTCCTGCTCCAGAATTAGCTTTTACTCTCAGTTTAATAGGTTGGTTTGTTGTCAAATAATCAATAGCAAAGGTACTTACTGAGGCTTTAGTCATGTTCGTATTAGAACCTCCTGAAGCGTGTGTTTCAGAGATACTTTGGATCGTGCCGTTTATAGTAGATCCACTTTTATCTATCTGTATTTCAACGTGCGAAAGGTCATTAGGGTCGGTACAATTCACCTCCACTTGTCCTTGAATACAATAATAACCATTGGCAGGGGGTGTGAAGGTATTGTTTGCAAATGAGTTTGTATTATCTCTTTCCTCATCGTTTAGAACAACGTCTGTAAGTGTATTAGCTGTTAAAGTCTGAGGTGCGCTATTAGTTACAAACAGTTTAGCAAAATTAGAAGTTGGTATACTTACAGTTCCACTAGCCGTCAGGTTTGCTACAGTTGTAGTTCCTGCAAGAGTCAGGTTATTAAGGTTTGTAAGTTGCGTTCCGACAGCTCCTGCATCCTCGGACACTTCTTGAGCAACAAAAAGTCCTTGCTTGTAAGCTGTATCCAGGTCACTCTCGGTCAGCCTAGCGCCATCCACAAAGTCTACAAGTGCGTTTGAAGTGGTTGAACGATACACCCGAACTTTAGTACAATAAGCAGCAGCAGGAGAAGCTGATAAAGTTATAGTTTTAGCTGAAGCATCTCTTGAAGATATTGTTAAAGCTACCTTGGTGTCGTTTGCCAAACGTCCAAAAATGTTTACGTCATTTGCATTCAGCACATCTAAATTTTCAAAACTAAATGTAGCCTGTCCCAGACCGTTGGTTCCTATCCCAGTTGCCGTATATTCTATATATGAATTTGCCATGATAATTGTTTGTTGTTTGTTTGTTGATTAATCTTTTATTTGTCTTCTATTTCTAAAATTTCTAACATTGTACGATCATTAGACCATATAATTCCTGACGCTTTTTCAGCTTTTTCACCAAGAACGTCTCCAAGATATTCTTCTTCTCCAACAAACGTATTTGCTCTTATATATTTATTTAAATATCCTTTGTTAAGAATAACGTCAGATTCAAAACTGTCTTTAACTTTTCTGTAGGCAGATGCTCTTAACTTATTTATTTTTTCGTAAGCAGCTAAACCTTTTATTTCTAAGCCTTCTGCGTTTTTTTCGCCCATTTTATTAAAGGCGTTAATGCTGTTTAAAGTTTGAATTGTGTTGTTAATTTCAAACTGCATTTCAGTTGTTTCACTTAGTCTTTTTGCAAATTCAGTTCTTAGAGTATAGCCTTCTTCATCTACCCAATCGGATAGTTTTTCTCCATAAATAAAATCGTCACTACCTGCAAACTCAGTAACTAAAATACCACTTGTATCATTAACCGCTAACTTTGTTAAGGGAGTCAATTCTGTTTCGTCTTCTGGAAAGACTCTCCCTAACTGAGACGCAAAGTTTTTTGTACTTTTTTTAGGATTACCATAAAAATCAAATTGCTTTTCGCTCATAGGTCTTCCAAGCGTGTGATAAAGCATTCTGTCTGAAAAACTACCACCTCTAAGGTCGCTTATTTGTCCATCTCCGTTTAACAACTTATTCCAGTTTTTAATTTCAGCAGGAACAGGAACAAAACTTCCTACTGCTTTTTCCCACCAATATCTAAATGCGTTTCTATTTTCAATGTTTACTGCTTTTCCAATGTCTTTAATTCCTTGAAATAAAGGGTTGTCCATAGCGGTAGCGTTTGCAGAAGCAAATGCAACGCTTAACAAATCTTGTCCTTCTTCCAACTCGTCATTTTCTTTCATTTCTCTCCACCTTTGAACATCCCCCATTAAAGCACTAATTTGGGCGTAAGGAGCAAACTGCCTATATGCAACAGGTTTACCATCTATCATTACAGTGTGTGGTTTAAAACCTGCTTGCATTTGGTTGAATCTTTGTTTGTCTGTCATCCACCCCATTGATCCTGTTAAAGCTCCTGCATCGGCTAATTCCCAAGCTGCGTAGCCAAAGCCTAAAGTAGACAACATTCTGGTATATTCCTTTACGTTAAAATCTACGCTCCTAGCTTTAAGGGTATCAATTCTTTCGCTTAAAATAATGCGTGATTTATGCATCTCATCAATTTGAGCTTTTGTTAATGTAACCTTTTGTCCTTCTTTGCCAAAAACAAACCCTTCATCTAATCGGGTATCTATGACTCTTTCTTGGGCTTTTAAGTCTTTTATTCCTTTGTTGTATGGATTTCTAAAAGTAGTTCTTCCACTTAAAATTCTAAAAGGAGAAAATTGATTTTTTGTGCTTAATGAAGAAGTTCTTAATGCAACAGATAAAAAAGGCACAGGAACATTACGCAGCGTTTCTACAGCTACGTTTTTCTGTTCCGCTCTTGTCAATCCTGCAAGCAATCTATCAACAGACGGCTCATAAACTGTTGTTGCAAAATCGTCCGAATAAGCACCCCAACACATTTCTTCTCTAATGCCATTTGCCCACTCTACGTTTTCTTCCGTAGTTTTGAAAACTCTTACGCCATCTTCATTTAATTCCCAATAGCTGTCTTCAATTTCTTTTGCCTTCTGTCTTATTTTTACTCTGCGATCTTTTCCTTTATACGCTGCAAATTCTTGTGTGGCTCTTACTAAAGCCTCTTGAGAAGAAGCCTGTCGTAATAAAATTCTAAAAAATACATCATCACCTGCTACTATTGATCTTAAACCTATTGTGCTTACGCCTTGTATTCCTCCTTTTACCACCCCTGTAGTTTTACCTGACATATGTTTTAGCAGGTTGTTTTGAGCAGCCACAACTTTTGCAGCGTTTTGACCTTGTTTAATAATAGAACGAGCAGGACCACTTGGAATATTACCTCCTCTGTTAGCGTCTAGGTAAGTTGCAGAAGTATTTTCTCCTGCTAAAGTTTCTGAACGTATATTCTTAAAAGAAGTTTTAGCTGATTTAAATGTTTCCCCCATATCTTTAAACACGGCTTTAAAAGTAGTTGTGTGGTCGTGTATTAATATTTCCCATTTATCTCTAATTAAAGTTTTAGGAGCGTTTGGGTGAAACCCTGCTATAAATCTAGCCCAAGGTTTAGCAAGTCCTCTCGTAGCAACAGCCGTTGATGCCGACACAGGACCAAGAACTACAGTTTTAAGCTGATTAATCATTGCAAGTTTACGATAAGAAAGAAGCCCTCTTAATCCGCTTTTAGTTTTACCGAGAACAGAAGCGTCCATTTCTTTTTGAAAAGCTCTACCTATGTTTTCGTAAAATTCAGTTTGTTCGTCTGTTATTTCTTTTTTTGCTAGTCTGTTAGCTTTACTCTTTGCTTTGTTTTTTAGAGCAGTTAGTTCGCTTCTAATTTTCTTAGGTTTTACTCCAAGCTCTTCTGCTCTTTTATTTAGATGTGCAGTCTTTTCAGCTTTTGTAAGTTTATTATATTCTTCTAATTTTATTCCGAGCTTATCATCTATTTTTGTTTTTGTTTCATCTAATGACTTAGCTTCGGTTTCAACAGCTTTTTCTTGTGTGTCTTTTAAATTCTTAAGGTCTTCTATTTCTTTAGTGTCTTTAAACTTTTCGCCTTTTTCTTTTGCTTTGTATTTTTCTTGTTCAGTAAGTTTGTTGATTTTATCATCAATTCTTTTAACATTATCTTTTGCTATCTTACTTGCTGACAACACTCCTCCTTCAGAAATATCCCCTTTAAATATTTTACTTAATTCTTCAAACTTACCTGCATCTTTTATGTAACCTTTTAAAGCTTTCGCTGCTATTTCGAGTCCTTCATTTTCTGCCTTTGCTCTAGCAGAAGTTCTTTCTACAGCATTTCCAAACCAATTTGATAGACTATACCTACGCTGTGAAGCTAAACCACTCTGCGCCCACTCTTGATCTAAATCATCTAAAAGTTTTGTGTTTAGTTTGCTTCTTATTTGTATGTTTTTTAAAAGAGCAGCAGCTTCGTCTTTTCCTTTTCCTCCTTTTGAAACTTTGTTACTAAATCTTTGTATAATTACATCAGCTTCATCATTTAACTCTTTTTTTATCTTTTTAGCGTCTTGTCTTATTTGAGGTTTTTGCAATTCTAAGGGGTTAGCTTTTCCTGCTTCCGTTTTACTTACTCCTTGTGCTTCAAATTCTTCAGCTAATTTTCCAGACTTTATTGTTAAATCATTTTTCTTTTTAATTATATCATCTACATCCTTATCAAAATCTCTCTTTGGTTTACCTGGTTTAAGATCTAACTCTTCTACTGGCGGTCCTTCATCTCCCCAACTTTTTTCTGGGTTTACTGCTGCTGCTGCTTTAGTAGAATGTAACTCAAGTTTTAAAGAATAATCATCTAAAACATATTTAGCGTCAGCCATTTCTTTAAGCTTTATTTGCTTAGTAGCTAACACGTCTTTCCGCATTAAATTTGATCTGCTGTTAGAATCTGGCTTTATCTTTTTTTTATCTTTAGCAATGCTTTTTTCTAGAGCTTTTATTTCTTTGTCTAGTTTAACTTGGGTTCTTCCTACGGCTCTTTTGTGTAACTGTCTTCCCCACTTTGTTTGTACTAGATCCATCGCTCCTCTTGTACCTACATTCATAACCCCACCCAGTCCTGCTGCTAACATATATTCAGTAGCATCTCTTGAATCACGTTCGTCTAATATTAACTGAAGCTCTTGTCTTAAAGCTGTTTCTGCTACAGCAAAACTAGAACCTCCTACCATTCTGGTTCCTTGTTTACCTGCTACTTCTACCACTCGAACCGAACCTTTATATATACCTAAGTCTGCAAAAGTAGAACCTCCTACTTTAATTTTAGAAGTTATTGCGTGCGCTCCATCTTTAAATTTGCCTCCTGCGGAAGTTAATTTACTTGTTACAGACAAACCAAACTTTGAAGTTGGTCCTGCTAATCCTCCAAACAAAGAAGCAGCCATAATCTCCCCTGCGGAATATTCATTGTTATTTAAAAGAGCGTTCCTAGTAGACTGTCCTGCAACATTAGATAAGCCCCAAATAGCAGCCGAAGTTCCAAAGAAACTTAAAGCTGATCCTACAGTAGAAAAAGGTTCAAGTGCTTGTGGTCCTGCTACTCCTGCTGCCGTTGTAAGCATCCTAGCTTTTTTAAGCGTGCTTATATTTTTAGCCGCCCATAAAGCAGTGCCTCCAAAACCAAGACTTAATTCAACTGCTGCTCCCATCCCAAACGCAAAATATTCTTTTTTTGTTTGGTTATCGAAGTCTTTTTCATCTCTTAGTTCTTCCTCTTGATCTATTATGCTGTTTTTCTCGTGCCAGTCTGGAGGATATATAATAGCTGATTCAGCTTGATTTTCTTCTTGCTCTGCCATTTAAATTTTATCTGTTAAAAAATTGTTTTTGAATCTCAAAAAAGTCTTCTAGTAATCCCCTAGAATAAATACCTAAAGATAACATTGTTTGTAGATCCTTCTCTGTCTGAGCGTCTACGTTTAAAGGTACGTTTCGTTTTAAAAGTTCTTCTATCTCAAACTCATCTCTATCAATGTAAGCTTCTGCTACTTTATTAAATCTTTCTTCGTATTCTGTTATGTCAGTTTCATTAAACAACTTAATTTCGTACCAACTCAAAAAAGAATCCTGTAAATCTTTAGCAACATTTTCTTCATCAAACTCTGGGTATCCATAGATACTTTGAATAAGTTTTATTACTTTCGTGTTTTTTTCTTTTCGAGCTTTTCTTAAATCTACTCGAACATTTCCATAAACAGCGTCAGACACGTTACCTTCAAAAGCAGCTTTTAATTTGTCAGCGTGAAACAAAGAGTCATAGCCCTCAAAATCATCCTTATCTCCTACACCTGAAAGTTTTAAAAAACCTAATCCAGAAACATCTTCTTTTAATTCTTCTGGAGTTTCTAATTTTTTTTTGTTTGCCGTTTGTTTTAAAAGGTTAGCTTCAGCTTCTAGTCTTCTTCTAAATTGATTTTGTTCTTTTTCAAGAAGCTCTTTTGCAACTTTCTGTATTTCGTCAATTCGGTCGTTTTCCTTTAAAGTACCTTGCTCAACTTCCTGTTCTATTATTTTTGCTGCTTCTTTTAAAGCATCTCTTAAAACATCTTCTTTGTTGAGAAGAATATCAGCAGCTAATCCTTCTGCGCTTTTAAGCTGTCGTGTTTCCCAAGTAGGATCATCGGCTACAATATCTAAAGTTTGTTTTAATCTGCTTTTAATATTTTTATAAGATTCAGCAGTTTCTACCCAGTCAGTTTTATGTGCTTCAATCCAAGCGTCTTTTACTTGTTGTGGCGGTTTTTGAGTGCCATCTGTTTCTAGACTCATAAACTTAGCAACGCTTAATGTGTTGTCTTTTTCAAACGCAAGTAAAGCTCTTTCACCCAGTGAATCTTTTTCTTCGGGGGCGTAACCACCTCTGACTTGAACAGGAGTTAACGAGGCTGCTTTTAAACTATAATCGCTAATTGATTTTCTAGTTTTAGCCCATATATCAAAAGATACATCTGATTTTTTTGCAAGCCCTTCCCCTCTAATAAAACTTTGAACTTGATTACCAAGAACTTGAGTTAACATTCCATTTCCGTCCTTCTCTTTTTGTAGAGCTTCTATTGTATTCGTAATAAAAGATTCCAGTTCTTCTGGAGTTTCTTGTGTTTTTAATCTAAAAACTACATCTCTTAAATCTTTATCAAGTTCTATCGTTGCCCCTTTTATTTCATCCTCGGTTTCTGCAACTTTAAATTGATTTAGCTGTGTTATGGCTTCTATATAAGTTCCCTCAAATACGCTCCCTAAACTTGCTAAACTTTCTTCATCCGAGGAAGCTTTGGCTCTTCTTATTTTAGCAGAAAGAATAGAAGTAGACTTAGCCATATCTAAAGTTTGATTTATAGGTCTTCCTTCTACCTGTGCGCTTTCGGCTTGTTTTAAAAAAACTTCTGCTTCGCTCAAGCGTCCTCTGTTTATTAAAGTTTCAGTAAGATCAACAACAACTCCTTTACTAACTTCGTTTATTTGACTGTTACTCCATCCTCTTTCTTTTCCTTTTTGTTCTATTTCTGCAAAATATTTATTAGGAGCTATGTCTCCACTAAGCACTTTTAAAGCATCATTTCTTATAGTTTCTTTTAACGCTCCATCAAGATAAGCCTTCTGCTTCTTTTCGTATCCCTTTAAGGCTCCTGCCATTACCCTTGAAGAAAGCTCTCCTCCTAACAAATTACTTACCTGCGCTCCCCATTCTTTGTCTGCAAACTGCTGCTGTATCTCCATCGACAACGCACCTACGTCTTCTTGTACTAGAGCTTTTGCTTTGCTGATGCCATAACCATTTTTAATGTAGTCATCTAACTTGGCATCTATCTTATTTTCTAGGTCAGCATATTTCTGTACACCAACTGTCTCGTACCATCTCTTTGCAGAAGTTTGTTGGAATGCTTTTTGAAAACCTAAAGCTCCTAGTGGACCGCCATCGGGATCTGGAACTTTACCTGTAACGATGTCATCTAGCTGTTGTGCTGTTAATCCTTTTGCTGCATCTACTCCACGAAGTTGGTTTATGTTACTTGCTTGTCCTAAGATGTTACTAAACTGAGCAAGTGATCTTGAGAGTCTTAGGTAATTGTTATCTTTTGGAATACCTTGAACTACAGCTTGGTTAGTTCCTCCTATAGCCTGTATAGCAGGTGTAGCTGAAACTAATCCAGGTTGGTAGTTGCTCTGTTGTCTTTGGTTCTGTGCCATATTTTTATTAGCCTGTTGAAGATGGAGTTTTAGGTTTTACTAATCCTGCGTTGTACATAACACCATAATTACTTAGCCCTGTTTGTAATCCTTGTACGGCTGTTCCTAAGTAATCTGGTTGAGAAATTGGTTGGTTGATTCGAAGCATATTTCTACTAAAGCCTATCCCTGATTCGTTCAAAGCAAGCTGTCTGTTTACATCAGTCATTCGAGATTGCTGTAAAGAAGAGAACTCATATTCTGCTTGTCTTCTTGAGATGTCTCCAAGCAAAGCATTCACACTAAGACCACTTACTCCTGCCTCTCCTGCCGACACTGCTGCGGTTGACCTAGCTTCCATAGCTTGCCTAGAGGATTCTTGAAGCCTTTGAGATTCTCCTACTGCTTCTTGTTGTTGCTGCATCCGCATTGCAGAAACTTCAGCTAGGTATCTTTCTCGTTCTTGTCTTGAGGCTGCTGCTTGAGCATCTCGTTGTGCGCTTGCCTGTTGACTTTGCCCTATAAGAGAAGTTGCGCCTTGAGCTACTCCTAGTGCTATTGCTAGTGGACTACACATAATATTCGTCTATAACTTCGTTGTTGATTAAAATAAATTGGTAAAATGGTTCTCCCTTGATTGTTGTTTGTTGAATAAAACTAGCTCCTAACCACTCAAGCCATCTGACAGCAGGACGATTGTAACAATGTACAAAGTTACCTGCTGCTCCTCCTGTGATTTTAAGAAGCTCTTTTATCCAAAGCTTTGAGTGTTTTACTAGATCCCTTCTAGCTATCTTAGGAAACTCAGGTGTTCCAAGCATCCATATATAAGGAAACTCTTCGTCTTCTCCTATTCCAAACATAGCTAGAGGTGTGTTGTTTTTGTCTACGACTGTTAAAGTTGCCATGTCATATTCAAAAGCAGACATCAAGGCTTCTATTGGTTTCCTGCCAAAAGCCATGCACTCAATGTTGTCTATGTCTCTAAGCTTGTTTGCTAAATAGTCAGCGTGATCTGGATGTGCGTCTATGACATCTATGTTGTCGTATCTAACTATTAATCTATCAAACACGTTTGCTTCTTGAATGGATAAAGGATTCAAATTCTGCTGATTGGAAATTACTAGGTAAAGCTGAGTCGTTCACTATTTTTATTTGAGTATCTTTAGCAGCCGACATGATCGGAAAAGAAAACGAACCAGATTCAATAGGAGTAGTACCAATAGTAGTTGAACCTACGACTGTACTTGTAAAAGGATTAGTGTAGGTAGAACGAGCCTTTGGTGTTACCTCTACTTTGAATGCAGCGGTATTATCAAAGAACAACGTACCACCCTTTAAGAAATGCCTAGCAACTCCTGATGGGCTTTTTGATTGGTTTGCTGCTTGTTTAAAAACTTGTTCACTAAAGGTGTAGCTCATGGTGTACTTTATGCCTACCCAGACGTGTACGTTATTATATGCTGCGTCTACTGTTGCTGTTGTTCCGTCAACTGTGCAAGGTATTATGGCTCCTGCTTTAGTGCTTCCACCTTCTCTTGTGTAAATTTGTACTGTGTCAGAAGCTTCTGGTGTAAAAGGAAGAGTTACTGTGCTGCTTCCAGAAACAGTTCTATCTTGCCTCATGTCGAGATAAGTGTTGAATGTTGCTCCAGTATCTACAAGCTGCTCTTCCATAGGCATTACAAGTAGTTCTGTCTTGCCGTTCTTAGTTGCAACTATATAAAGATCACTCTCAATAAACTCAAAGCCTCTTATATCAAAAGCAAAAGTAAACTGTGACCAACTTGATAAAACCTTCTGATCTCCGCTCCAGTAGTATTTATATACATACATACTCTTAGTGTCGGAAGAACTTACAAGACATATAAGGTTCTCGGTAGTTGACCCTGCCATGTCCATAATGTTTGAAGGGATATAGTGAGGTACGTGAGAAGTTATTTCTATAGAGTCGTAGGATTCTGTGTTGACGTTTGTACTGAACTCACGAACTCCTGAGAAGCTTCCTCTTGTAAAAGGAAAATAAATATAGCTACCAAGCTCAAGCGGTGTGTTAGATGTGTCAGTTTCGTAGTTAGTAATTGGTGTTATTGAAACAGTTTTGGGTGTCAACAAATCACCACCTTTTAAAACAAACTGACCACGTTCTCCAAACAGAATAAGGTTCTCTTGAAAACCTACTGCTGACTTTAGTTTGTTTACTTTTGTACTAGCTACGTCTACGTCTATTGGATCAGCATCAAGTAGTGAGCGAACTGTTGTTCTAAAGAAGTTAAAGTATTCCCCTGCTTCTGAAAGGATAACACTGCCTTTAGAAAGAAAGCCAAGCCTGTTTTTGTAGAAGAATATGTTTGAAATACTTCTATTGTAGAAAGAAGGAAAAGGATTTGTATCATCATCTCCGACTTGTTTATTCGTCCAAGCACAAGCTCCTAATGTAAAAGAATTTGGTCCTGTGTTGAGTAGTTTTTGAGGTAAGGTAGTAGGTTCTAAAGAAATAAACTCATCAAAGCCTACATCTTCTGCCCACCCTCCATCGCTTATGCCAGTTGTAGAACCATCATTAGTAACAAACTTAACATACTAATCATCTTCTCCTGCTTCAGCATCTCCTCTGACTTTAATTTTAAAACCATCTGGCGCTACTTTTGGTAAGTCGGATATTGCTCCTACTTCTTTGTAAGCTACTCCAAGTGCTGTTCCAGACTTTGAATCTGATACAGTTATTTCAAAGGCGTTTCCATCTGCTCTTGATATTTCAAAAAGAGGATAGAGATAGCGAGAGGCTGTTCCTCCAGTATCGTAATCATCCGCAACTATTGTTTCGTTTGTTCCTGTTCCTATTCCTTCTACATCTCCTAAAGTAAACCCTCCATTTGAAGTTACATCATCTAAAGAATCCAATAACGCATCCCTTAACTTTTTAGCTATAAGACCTGCTTGAGAATTTACCCCTGTACCTGATCCTGCTGCATCGCCCGAACCATAAGAAGCTTTAAAGGTGTTACTTCCTTGTTTTATTTTTATGTTATATCTTGTTTTATAATCTCCCTGTTTAATAAAGATAAGAGCTTTGTTCGTTGCTGCTGAAGAAACGTGAGTTGCGCTTTTATCTGATGGGGAGGTTTTTCTTGCCACAGTTTTATCCGTGTTCAAAAGGAAAGTGTTATCGCCAACTGTAAGAGCTTTTATGTAGTCTATAGGTTTCTTAGAACCACTTAAATAAAGATAATCACTACTACCTATAGTAACAGAACTACTACCTCCAATAGTCACAGGGTATCCTCCTGCAATTAAATCAAAAGCTTGTATTGTGTTGTTGTTTATTATTACAACGTACCTCTCGTTTTTATCTCTGTTTATAAAATGTACAAAGGCTCCTTCAGCTATTGCAGAACTAATCAGATTCTTAAAGTATCTTGTGTTAGGTCTTTTCTTTAGTCCGTCGGCTACCGAAGAAAGTGCGTTGATTTGTTCCTCGCATTGTCCTTCAAACCGCATAGAGTCTGGCTGCTGACTAACCCCTTGAACGAGGTTGGGAAGAGAAGTATTTATAAGTGGCATAAATTAATAAAGAGAGATATTTCTGTTGATGCCTATTCTTGAAGCAGCATCGTAGTTGTCAAATATTGTTCTGTCTGAGTTGCCGTTGTCAGATGTTTCTAGGTTAGCTTTTGCAGCGAACTCATCACGAAGGATAAGTGCTTCAAGCTCTCTAGAACCAACAAGGCGAGACTGCAACGATCTACAAGCTCTAAGAGTTATGTATCTTCTAGCTTGTTCTGGTAACTCGTCCCATTCAAGAAGGAAAACAATAGTTACCTTTATGTCGTTATCAAAAGTTGTTGTTCTGTTTTTTCTGTCATACAACGACAAACCTCTCTGAACAAGATCCACGTTTTCAGTGCCGTCATGGTCTACTTGAAGAGTGTTTGTTGGTAAGGTTATTGCGCTGTTAACAGGTGAAAGAGTGTATTCCTCGACTGTATTAAAATGCCAACCCTCACTCTGTACTTCTCTGGAAGTTTCGTCAAGGATCGTCACAGCGTTAGCTGCGGATACAGGAAGTTCTGCTGTGTTTGATATGCTGTTTACAGGAGCTTCGCCAAGATAGCCAAGCATTGTATTAACAGCTTCAAGTTGTGTTGTGAGTGTTGCCATAAATTTAAATTAAAAGTTTATAAGAGAAGGGGCAGGGGACTAACTTAATAATCCCCCACCCGAACTCTGTGTTTATGATTTACGTAAGATTACAGACGAGCCTCTGCACACGCCTCTGGGCGAAGCACGTTGTGTCCCATAGCATATTTTGCTACGAACAGAGTACCTTGGTGAGCTACCGAATAATCGGACTCAGTTGCAAGGTCTAGTAACTTAACAGTTCCGATACCACTTGGGTGTCCTGCAAGGAAACCTGTATCAGAAAGATCAGCGTTGTAGCCGTCTCCGTCTAGTGTTCCATTGCTGTCGGAATCGTGAACAGCGTTGTTAACTCCAGTATTAGATCCAGAGTTATCATCGTTTTGTTCTTGAGCAGCAAGAGCGACTGCAACATCTACCAAGTGGTTTGACTTAAAGATGTTAAGTCCTGCAACCATAGGTATTCTACCTGTAGCAATATTACCTACACCACCTGCATCACGATTAGTTGCTAAAGATATAGCACTGTTATCAGATGTGATAAGTTTGTAATATTGAGTAGGAGTAAGAATAGCGAAACGAGAACCATCATCTGGCACATCATTTTCGTCTAACTTCCTAGCGATTGTATACAAAGCATCAATAATTTCTGGTGCTGTATCAAGAGCGGTTCCGTGGTTAGTTGACACTCCTGCTTTACCACCAGTGATGGTTGCAGTTTGTCTAGCTCCACCTGCAAGTGTCTTCATCGTTGCAATATCGAATCTCTTAGCAAGAGCCTTACCGAGTTCTTTAGCGTAAATGCTTCGAACATCATAGTGGTTCTTGAGTTCGTCAATATTCGCAATGAATGTAGAACTTACTAGAACGTCATCAATAGTGATTACTCTTTCAGCGTGTTTGATGTCACTGAGGTAAGAGTTTCCACTGTCAATTATCGATTGTCCAGGTGTGTGGTACTTAGCTGTTGCTGTACCTGTAACTGGGAACTGAGCGGATTTACCAGATGAGATAGTTCTGATTGTATGCAAGTCCTTCATTACGTTGAACTCGTCAAATGTTGTCAGAATCTCATTGGCAAACACCTTGAGAAACAAAGCATCTTTATCAGAAGCTCCGTTGATTGCACCTAACCTTGAGGGTGCTGTATTTCCATTAGCCATAATTTAATATGTCCTTTCTTTTTTATTTTAGTTTGTTGTTTGTTGTTTGTTTGGGTTAGAACAACTCACTACAAGTTAAAACAAAAAGACCTATGTGGTGTTCTTGATTGATTGTCCCTCGCAAGGGGTCGCACTTAAACAAACCTTTTGGTTCATTTTGCGTCTTTGTTGTGTGTTGAAAATTACTTAGAAGGTTCGTGTTCTAGATCATTCACGTACCTCAGTATCTCTCCTATTGTTTCCTTTTCGCTCGTTGTGAACGAATGGGCTTTCAGTTTCGAGATAAAGTAAGGGATCTTTGTCGGGGGCGGTGTAGGGTTTAGGAGAGAACATCCACTCATCAATGAGATCATCATTAGCATTGCGCTGCTTCTTATAAACTTCCTTTTCATACGCCTCTACAACTTTGTAAAACATCTCGCCAATCTTAGGAAAGTTAATCAGCAAGCTGACGAGAAGTTTTACAATCATATTTATTCTTTAGGTTTTGCTTTACCTACGTTAAGCGCAAGCCAGTTAACTACTTTAGCAAGTATTGAAGTAACTTTGTTGTCTGTCTTATTTGGTGTAAGAACACTTATAAAACTTGCAAGCGTTACTGTTGCTGTTGCAATAGCTATAAGCTCTGCGCTGTTCTCTGTGATGTATGTTATCATTTTTATATATTAGTTGATACTGAAATTCTGTTCTCAACCTCTGCTCTGTAAGCAGGATCGATGTTATATCTTCTGTCCTTCATTGCTTCTGTTATCTGTGCAACGCTGTTAAAAGGTGTTATAGCTGATTTTGAAGTCCCTCCCTTTGCGATATTCATGGACGTACCCCCACCTTCATTCAAATATCGTGCGTATAAGCCCTTAACTGCCATCTTTGCAGCCTCTTGTGAGCCTGTTGACACTAAATTATCAAAGCTTTCTATCTCTTCTGGAGGCAACGAACTACTCGCCCACTCAACCATCGAGTCATAATTTTCTTGTCCTCCAACTGAGTTTGTTATTGTAGCTGCTTCTGCTTCACTTGTAGCTTGCTGTCCTTTTACATAAGCTTCTACAAACTCTCTAGGAATGCCATTCTCTTCAAGAGCTTTAAAGTTGTCTTCAGTTAGCTCTCCGTTTTCGTAAAAAGAATCACTGGCTTCTTGGATTGCGTCAGAAACATTTGGTGTCTTATTCTCTTCCCCTTCCGTTTCTTTGGGTTTGCTTTCTTTGCCTCGCTCCTTTTCCAATTCGCTGTAGGCTTTTGCGAGGTCTTCTGGGGTTTTGAACTTTTCTGGAAGCCACTCAGGTTTTTCTTCTGGTGGTTGTTCTTCACTTACTGTCTCTTCTTCTTCTTGTCCAGAAAGCTCTGGTTGTTCTGCTTCCGTCTGATTTGCTTTCGCTGCTTCTTGCTGTTCCAGTTGCTCCTCTAGGGTCATCTGTTCTCCCTCGACTGGTTCGTTTATTTCTGTTCTTTCGACTGCCATGTTTATTATCTCCCATTAATGGTTGTGTTTTATTCGGTTGGTTGCTCTTGTTGAGCAAGTGATTGGTCAGAAGCAGCTTTAATACCTGCAGGTCCAAGCTTCTCAGCCATAGCAGCCATCTGCGCTTGTTGTTGTTCTTGAGCTATCTCTTCTTGAGTCTTTATAAGCCCTGCTGTTTTAATTCCAAGACTAGTCGCTCTTCTTTTAAAATACTCATCTATGTTTACATAAGCAGCTACCGCATCTGGCCCTACTACTTGTGCTGCTCCTGCAAGAAACGCATCAAGCTTTTGTAGATCATGTCCTCTTCCAAGAGCCTCGATGCCTGTAACAATGACAGGGTTCACTAGATCCTTTGGAAGCTTTGGCATATTCTTCTTCTTTTGCATAACACCCATAAGTCTGTTTACGAGTGGTAGCTGTAGTTCATTACTAAGAAGCGAATACAAACCACCAAGGGCTGACTCAAGTTCCATAGAAATCATCCGAACTTCTTCTGCTGTGACTCTTTCAGCGTTACGAATACTACTAGAAGTAAGTAGAAAGCTTTGTCCAAGTCTGTCTTTGATTGTGTTGATTGTTTCAGCAGCTACTCGGAAATCATTGAACTTGTTTAGTTGTAACGTTGAAACATCAGCAGCGTTTCCTTGGACAATAGATCCGTTAGGGCTGTCTGATAATTGCTTTGATCTTGTTGTTCCGTTTGGATTAACTAAGAAAAGAACCTTTGCTGCTGCTGCGCTTCCTTCAACGATGGCTCTAGTGAGAGCTTCAAGCGACTGTAGGTCACCAAGGTATTCTTCTACATAACCCCTGCCATAAGCCTCTCCATCAACACGAGAGAACCTAAGAGGAATGTAGGGTGACTTATCAAGAGGAATAGTACCTCCGTTGTCGGGCAATAAAGTACCATTAACATCCTGCTTGATAAGCCACTTATCCCCATGTCTACAAATAGCGGTGTATAAATTTACTGTGTCTTCTGCACCTGCCGTGCTGTTCTGTGATTTTCCTATGACTTCTTTTATTTCGTCATCAAGAGCTGCATAACTGATAGTCTCTTTTGTGGCAATGTAAAGAACATTACCCATAGGATCACGCTCTACAACATACCTATCTACACGAAACACACGCATACCGCCTTCTTCTGGCATATACAATAAAGCGTTTCCAGTAACGATGAGTTGCTTGAGGGCTTCGTGGACTGCTATTCTGTATCTCTCTGTAGCAATCTCATCCATCACTGTGTCTTCTACTTTTCTTAAAGCAGAATCTATCTCACTGACTACCTCTTCTGGTGCGCCTTCTTGTTGTAGTTTGTTTGTGTCAACTTGAAGACGAAAGAAGGGAGCGTTAGGCGGTAGTAGTGCTAATAAAAGTTTTGAAGCTAGATTATTAACTCCTCTTGCTCCTATGCCTTGGAAGGGAGTATTTAGTCGGGAGTTAGTACCAAAGCCTTCTTCAGTAAGAAGATAAGGTAAGGTTAGCTTTGCAGCTTGTCTTCCTCTTTGAAGGTAACTATCTCTGTTTCCTTCGAGCTTAGTATAAAGCTGCTCTGCTGTTTCTTTGTAATCGTAGTTCATATAAAATTAGTCTATAAAATTGTTCGGAATAAAATGTCCATTGATAACGGTAAATACGTGCTGCCCTGATTGAGTGAGTGGGAGAGTGACATCATGCCCATTACCATCTTCTCGTGTTGTTGAAAGACCATGCGAATTTGCATAGTCCATTGCTTCGTGGACATTTGAAAAAGTTAGAAGACACTCGGTCATTTCCATTGGTGCGCTAATCAATC
>Ga0181395_1000340_pt1 | contig 19938 bp, 13 predicted proteins | sample 18SPOviralmetaG_FD_130124 | JGI IMG/M metagenome (GOLD analysis project Ga0181395, IMG submission 130124) | Marine viral communities from the oligotrophic San Pedro Time Series (SPOT) site, San Pedro Channel, CA, USA - 18 SPOT_SRF_2010-12-16 | ecosystem: Environmental > Aquatic > Marine > Strait...
GGCTTTGACGAGCTTACGCAACATTCTACGCCGTTTGCATGGAATTATATGCGTTCACGTCTTAGAACCACTGACCCCAGCTTACCGATATTTATGCGAGCTACTACGAACCCGGGTGGCCCCGGCCATTCGTGGGTTAAGCAGATGTTTGTGGATCCTAGCCCGGCGGGCGTTTCGTTCTCTGCGAAAGACTTGGAGACGGGCGAGACACTAACCTACCCGGAAGGTCACGACAAAGCAGGACAAGCTCTCTTTGATAGACGATTTATACCGGCCACACTTAAAGATAACCCGTATTTGCATTCGGAGGGTTCCTACGAGGCTAACCTTCTATCACTTCCTGAGATGCAAAGAAGGCAACTTCTGGAGGGCGATTGGGCCGTCGCAGACGGCGCGGCATTTTCAGAGTTTAGGTCAAACACCCACGTCGTAGATCCTTTTGAAATACCACACGAGTGGCGTAGGTTTAGATCATGTGACTATGGGTACTCATCCTACTCAGCAGTACACTGGTTTGCTATAGACCCAGCGTATGAAACCTTGATTGTTTACAGGGAGTTATACGTCAGCAAGCATACAGGCAAAGACTTAGCAAAAGCGGTTATGGAGCTTGAAGTTGGGGAACAAATGAGTTATGGTGTGCTAGACTCTTCATGCTGGCATAATAGAGGGCAGATAGGCCCATCCATAGCAGAAGAAATGATTTCGATGGGATGCCGATGGCGGCCATCAGATAGAAGTGCGGGAGCCCGGGTAGCGGGTAAGAACCGACTTCACGAATTACTCAAATATGACGAAGAAGCAGAAACCCCCGGCATCGTATTTTTTAATAACTGCCGCCAGATTATTGCAGATCTTCCCGTCATTCCCAGCGACCCCAAGGGTGGCGACGATATTGACGTGAGATACCGCAGTGATCACACCTATGACTCCGTGCGTTATGGCGTCATGTCTCGGCCACGAGCCTCGTCCCCGTTTGATGACTGGGGTCAAAAAAATACTCAGACTTGGAGACCCGCGAGTCGTAAATTTGGATACTAAATAAATGGCAATTGTAGATCGACCAGAAGATATAAATTTAGAAGAAGCCTCAATCGGACTAGAAGATGGTACACCCGAGGATAATGCGTCTCTGGGCGGATTAATTGGATGGATCGAAGGTAGGTATAACCGATCAAACGATGCGAGGCAGTCGGATGAAACAAGATGGCTTACTTCTTATAGGAATTACCGTGGCCTATATGGCCCAGACGTTCAGTTCACGGAGCAGGAAAAGAGTCAGGCGTTTATCAAGATCACTAAGACCAAAGTTCTTGCGGCCTACGCTCAAATTGTCGATGTACTTTTTGCAGGGAGTAAGTTTCCTATTGGCATTGAGCCTAGTTACAAGCCTCTGGGCGTTAGTGGCCCTATGCACTTTGATCCAAAGGAAGTTACTGAGGATAAACTAAACGAGCTTACCGGTGGTAGTGGGGCTAAGAATCCTACTATTGCACGACCAGAATTATTAAAACGCTCTGGGCCCTTCCAAGACCAACTAGGTCGAGTAGAAGATAAACTACGAGATGGCCCCGGCAAAACACCTACGGCTCTAACCTTTGAGCCAGCAAAAGAAGCCTCTAGGAAAATGGAGAAGACTATCCATGATCAGCTAGAGGAATCTGAAGCAAACAAACATTTACGTTCCGTTGCTTTTGAAATGTCACTGTTCGGTACAGGCATTCTTAAAGGCCCATTCGCGTTACAAAAAGAGTACCCGAATTGGAATGACGAAGGAGCGTATGACCCAGTTTTTAGGACTATTCCGAAAGTTGAATCTGTAAGTATATGGAATTTTTATCCAGACCCAGATGCACGGAATATGGCAGAAGCGGAGTACGTCATTGAACGTCACCGTCTAAACCGTTCTCAGTTGAGAGCCCTTAAAAAACGTCCTTTCTTTAGACCGGATGCAATTGATGAGGCGATTGATTTCGGCCCGAATTATACTCCACACTATTGGGAGGACGCACTAGAAGACAGCGATATGTCATCGTCTATCGAACGCTACGAAGTACTTGAGTACTGGGGTGTTGTAGACGCTGAGATAGCCGAAGAGGCTGAACTAGATTTACCAGATGAAGTGGCAGACCAAGATGAAGTGCAGATCAACGCATGGGTTTGTAACGGCCAAGTCATCCGTCTAGTAATTAATCCATTTACTCCAACCCGTATCCCTTACCACGCAGTACCCTACGAGCTTAATCCATATAGCTTCTTTGGTATTGGTCTGGCAGAGAACATGGAAGATACACAAGAGATCATGAATGGTTTCATGCGCCTTGCTGTAGATAACGCCGCTTTATCATCTAACCTCTTGATTGAGATTGATGAAACAAACCTCGTACCGGGACAAGACATGTCAGTTTATCCGGGCAAGGTGTTTAGGCGTCAGGCCGGTGCGCCGGGACAGGCCATCTTTGGTACGAAGTTCCCGAACGTAACTGGTGAATGTATACAGGTTTTTGATAAGGCTAGGCAGTTGGCGGATGAAGCTACTGGTATGCCTTCCTTTGCTCACGGTAGTACAGGCGTCATGGGTGTTGGTAGAACAGCATCTGGTATGTCTATGCTTATGGGCGCGGCGGCACAGAATATTAAAGCCGTTGTAAGAAATGTTGATGACTACTTATTGGCACCTCTCGGCCGATCTTTGTTTAGCTTCAACATGCAGTTTAATTTTGATAAATCTATTAGAGGGGATCTCGATGTCGTAGCCAAAGGTACAGAAAGCCTAATGCGAAACGAGGTACGTTCCCAGCGTCTGTTGCAGTTTATGCAGATGACAGGAAACCCCAGCATGGCTCCATTTGTTAAGTATGATTACATACTACGAGAGCTTGCGGCCAGCATGGATCTGGATGAGGACAAGGTTCTTAACGATCCAAGAGAAGCGGCAATACAAGCTGAGATGATGGCGGCGGTAGCGGCATTGATGCCACAGCAACCACCTCAACAACAGCAACAAGGGGCACCTAGTCCCGAAGACCCAACCGGTAATGGTGGCGGGAACATAGCACCCGGCAATGCACCAGAGCCCGGCGCTCCCGGATTTACGGGAGAAGGTGGAGGAGCAAACGGTGGAACCCCACCCCCAGCACCACCTGAAGGTCAGCCTCAGTAATGGAAAAAGTCTTAGCGAAGAAGATATTACCTCTAGTCAATGACGTAGAGAAGTACCCATTATTACAAGATTACATAGATAATCGTATCGAGACGATGCGTAATTTTTTAGAGAATACTAAGGAACACGAAAAGATACTGGAAGTACAGGGCGCAATTGCAGAGTTGCGAAGGTTCCAGACACTGCGTGACCAAGCTCTGGAGGGAGCGAAATAATGGCAGAAGATAAATACACAACTAAAGGCCGTAAGGTTTACGAAGATCCTGAAACAGGAGAAAATTTCTCTGAGCGTACCATCACGTTCGAGACTAAGTACGGCTGGGTAACTATACCCACAGTTAGTGAGACAGGCGACGAGATTGACCAGAGAGACCTAGAACGCTTTATCGAAGAGAACGGCCCAATAGATCCTATTACAGGCGAAGAACTACCTGTTTTTGATAGTGAACCAGAAGCTAGTGAATACGCTAAAATGCGTAGCGACAGCTTAATGCCAGAGGCAGAAGCTACTATGCCCGGCTACGACAATGACTCTCCAGAATTAGAAGGTGCAGTTCGCGCCCTAGAAGATCAGGAACCTGTGGAAATGTATCATGGTGGAATGATGATGGGTGGATGTGGAGATCCAATGTGCCCAGAGTGTGGCGGTATGATGGTAGGCATGGATGGCATATCAGGAAACCCAATTCCTCCGGGATCTAACGAGATGAATGTCCGTGATGATATCCCAGCAGTTTTAAGTGATGGCGAGTACGTTGTCCCAGCAGATGTAGTGCGATGGCATGGTTTAAAGCATCTTATGGAGATGCGTGACGAAGCCAAGTTTGGTCTTATGGCTATGTATGCTGAAGGGCAGATACAGGACATAGTAGACGAAGAAATGGAATACGATGACATGCCTTGCGAAGGGTGTGACGGAGAAGACTGCGATTGTGAATACGGAGATTACGAGACCGAAGAAGGTAACGTAATTGAAGAAGCAATGTCAGAAATAGAAGAAGAAACAATGGAAGTCGAAGAGGAAGAAGACTCTTCAGACGGCAAAAATACTTATCGTCCCAGCGTAAAGATCGCTTTGATGAAAAGGTAATTTGCGGCACGGGCTACCCGCATGAACCACTAGCTTCGGCTAGTCTACTTTAACGGCCCCCAACGGAGACTATATGGCTAAGTACAGAAACGCCTATCGGGATGAAACCGATCAGGCGACAGAAGAGGTGCAAGCGGCACCTACAAAAAGCGCACCAACAACACCCCCAGCAAATGCTGATGAAGAAAGTTTTAAGAAACGCTACGGTGACCTTCGCCGTCATATGCAACAGCAAATGGCGCAACGTGATCAAGAGATTAGTCAGATGCAAGCGCAACTTAATGACGCGACACGCGGACAGATTAAATTCCCTAAATCCGAAGAAGAAGTTGAAGCGTGGTCTAGCAAGTACCCAGATGTTGCTAAAATCATCGACACTATCGCCCAGAAGCGAATTAAAGAAGTCTATGACGAAGCAAAGGTAGAAATCCAAGATATCAAGAAGCAACAGGATAGTGTCAAAGCTGAGAAAGCTATGATGGAACTAAACAAGTTGCACCCGGATTTTGCTAAGATACGGGGTCAGAAACAATTTCACGATTGGGTAGCTGAACAACCTAAGTATATTCAGGATTCCCTCTATCGTAACAACCAAGATGCCAAGGCGGCGGCTAGAGCCATTGATCTCTACAAGTCCGACAAAGGTATCCGAAGAGTAAGAACTAAGAACTCCAGTGCCGCCGCTCAGGCCATTGGAAGAAGTGGAGTAGCCACACCAACAAGTGGTAAGTCCATGTTCACAGAAAGTCAGGTACAGAACATGAGTCCAGCCGAGTACGAAAAGAACGAAGCTAAAATCATGGAATCAATCAGTAAAGGGCTGTTTGAATATGATGTAACTGGTGGAGCGCGTTAAACCACTTGCTAATACCTTAGTTAATGTGGTATAACAACCTTAACAAACTGAGCCGAAAACTATGTATTTCTGAAGTCTAACTTTAGTTATACATACTTCCTACCTCACCCTTCCCTTAAATTTCAGAAGAACACTCTAAAGTTACCTAAGTATCTTTGGCCCTTCGCGTGAAGATACCCAAAAGAACTTAGCCCTTAATGAAGTATTCCCTTCTGTTTCGTTCCGGCACTAGTGGCTCCGCCACAAAATTTTAGTGCTGATTTAACTTAACATCTATAGGAGATGCATTATGGCTTTTCAAAAAGCGTCGGGCTATACCAACCTTAACAACGGTAACTTTAGTCCTGTAATTTATTCCCAGAAGGTTCAAAAATCTTTCAGGAATAGCTCAGTGGTGGAAGACATCACTAACACTGATTATATGGGTGAAATCGCCTCTTACGGCGATAGCGTCAAGATAATCAAAGAACCAGAAATCACAGTATCAGATTATGCTCGTGGCACAGCAGTTGCGGCGCAGGATCTAGTAGATGCTGATTTCTCACTCACCATTGATCAAGCGAACTACTACATGTTCAAGATCGATGATATTGAAGCCGCTCACAGCCATGTTAATTTCATGGACTTAGCGACTGATCGTGCCGCATTTAAACTGCGTGACACTTACGACCAAGAAGTATTAGGTTACTTGTCTGGTTTTGAGCGTAACGCTGGTAACACTGCATGGATCGCACGTTCTGCCGCTAACGGTACTAAGGCTGACTCAGCCGCTGGTGCTGACGAACTGTTGCTTGCTAACAAGTTAGACATCACTGATTTCGGTGGTTCTGACAAAGGTGGTTCAGCAGACGGCAATACTCACGCTTTAACTTCAATCCCTCTAGCCGCTGGTGGCGGTACTGGGCCTATCACAAGCCCTCTTGCAGTGCTTAACCGTATGGCTCGTAAGATGGACGAAGCTAACGTGGACACAGCAGATCGTTGGTTCGTTGCAGATCCAGTGTTCTATGAGTTGCTAATGGACGAAGACTCTAAGTTCATCAATGCTGACTTTGGCGGTGGCGAAGAGCTACGCAACGGTCGTGTTGGTAGCGGTCTTATCCGTGGCTTTAAAGTGTACAAGTCTAACAACTTACCATACTTTGGAACAGGTGCAGGAACTTCTTCTGCTACAGGTTCAGAAGAGCACTTTGGTGTAGTTGTAGCTGGACACCAGTCTGCGGTAGCTACTGCACAGCAGTTGGCTAAGACTGAAAGCTACAGAGATACAGCGTCTTTCGCTGATATCGTTCGTGGTATGCAATTGTATGGTCGTAAGATCCTTCGTCCTGAAGGTCTAATGACTGCTCATTACAACTTAGCGTAACCGAGTAAGGGGTAGCCTTCCTAGGAGGGTTGCCCCTTTTTTATATAAATTTAGAGTAATTTGACCAATGCCATCTACTTATCTTAGCCTCACTAATAAACTGCTTCGTAAGATTAACGAAGTAGAAATAGCTGAAGCGGACTTTTCCAACACACGAGGGGTTCAAACCCTTGCTAAGGATGCTATTGCAGATGCTATTGGTCAGATTAACCAAGCTGAATACGAGTGGCCGTTTAACGCCGCTCAACACACACAAGTTTTAGCTGTAGGACAGGAAGAGTATTCTTGGCCTGAGTATTTTAAAGTTGTTGATTGGAATAGCTTTCAGATCCAAAAGAACGACTCTCTTAACGTAGAACACAAGATGCTGGAGTTTATGGATCGTGATGTTTACTACAAAAAGTATAAGAGTGATGATGATAACGCTGGGGTAATCGGTATTAGATGCCCGGAGTTTGTAGCGCCTTCTCACGGTAACGGATACATTGTAAGCCCCTCACCGGACAAGCAATACAACATCCAGTTTAAATACTACATGAATAACGTAGGCTTAACTAATTTCTCTGATCAAACTCGAATTCCAAATTCATATGATAATGTGATTATCGATGGTGCTTTGTACTACATGTACATGTTCCGAGATAACCCAGAAGCCGCTGGCGTATCCATACAGGTGTTCCAGCAAGGCATTAAAAACATGCAGGGTATTTTCATTAACAAATACGAGCGAGTTTACGACACACGGGTTTCTAGAAATTCTAAAATGAGCCCTGAATACATAGGTCTCTAAAATGGCAGATCGCGTACAGTCCTATAAAGTCATTTGTGGCGGTGGTCTTAACAGTAACGAAAATCATCTTGATTTGAGTGAAAACAGCCCCGGTGCCGCAACAAGATTAGTTAACTATGAAGTTAGCCTGTTTGGTGGATATCGTCGGATTGAAGGTTTTACTTCCTACAATGCCAACGCCAATCACCGAGAAGTAGATCCAGTTAACTCTGAAGGTAAGATACTATCTGTATCTATACATAAAGATGATAATCTAGATGCTACTATCGTCATTGCATCAAGGAAGGTAAAGAAGTTTACCTATACAGCGACAGCAGGACAGACAGTTTTTTCTGGTGCGGATTCTAACTCTCGAACACTGGCTAATAATAACACAGCCAATACCGTAGTTAAGAAGACAGTTGGAAGTAACACTACAACACTATCAGCCTCTTCACATTACAGCCTCGACGGCACTAAAGTTACTCTTTCTTCGGGAGCTTCTGCCGGTGACATAATCGAGATTGATACTAATGAATATAAGTTTTTTAGATATGTACCTTTCGCGGCATGGTCAGCATATAACACCGGGATTGTTCATAAGTTTAAAGACGGTATTCGTCAGGTTAAGAAACTTCGCCATGTTAGTTTTAATTTTGGTGATGGTAACAAGATTTGTTTCGTGGATGGTGTTAACAACGCTGTTGTTTTCGACGGAACTAACTGGAAGGCAATTAACCCTTCTAACTCCGGCGGATCATCCAGTCCCGGAGGAAACCAAGCACTAGTAAGACCTGAGTTAGTAGACGCATTTGAGAACCACTTGTTCTTAGGTGGAGACAGAGTAGCTCAAGCTACAATCGCTTACTCCGCACCACTAGATCCTCTGACTTTTACCGCTTCCGCTGGCGCTGGGCAGTTAGCAATTGGTTTCGACGTAGTACAGTTTAAACCCTTCCGTGGTGACTTATTTATTTTTGGTACTAACGGTATTAAGAAAGTTTCCCCCGACGTAACAGCCGGGTTTGTTCTAGACCAGATCACAACCAACGTAGGTTGTATTGCAAGAGATTCGGTGTTGGAGTTAGGGGGTGATCTTGTCTTTCTAGCACCCGATGGATTACGACCGGTAGCGGGTACAAGTAGAATTGGTGACGTTGAGCTAGAGACTATCTCTAAACCAATACAGCAATTACTTACTGCACTACCGCAGGATTACGATCTAGAAACACTTAACGGAGTAGTCATCCGAAGTAAGTCTCAATTGAGATACTTTGTTGGAGATGACGATATATTCACTCAAGACAGCTTCGGTATTATCGGCGGTCTTAGGTCAGCAGACCAACGACTAGGATGGGAGTTTGGTGAATTAGTTGGTATCCGGGCGAGTTGTTGTGACTCCGCTTATGTAGGATCCAGCGAACTAGTTTTACACGGAGACTATAACGGGAAAGTCTACCAGCAGGAAAAGACTAACCAGTTCGACGGCCAAGATATCCTAGCCGTGTACGCAACCCCGTTTTTTGATTACGGCGACACCGAGGTCAAAAAGACCATGCGTAAAGCCAATACATTTATTCGTGCTGAAGGCCCACTAACTCTGAACATGGCTGTGACTTACGATTGGGAAGATCCCAATACAGCAAAGCCTAGTTCCTATTCACAAGAATCGTCGGGCGCACCAGTACGATATAAAGGGAAAAATATTAATTATGGCGGTACAAATATTAACTACGGGGGCACAGAAAAGCCCATCATTACAACGAGCTTACAAGGCTCAGGGTACGCTACTCAGCTTACCTTCGTTACTTTGGGGAATTTTAACCCTTACAGCATCCAAGGTATTGTTTTTGAATTTAGCATCGCAGGGAGACGTTAATGGCTGGATATACTAGACAATCGGTCGCGGACATCATCAACGGTGCTAATATTACTGCACCGCCACTTAATGCAGAATTTAACCAGCTTCTGGCCGCTTTTAACTCATCAACAGGACACTCACACGATGGTTCAACAGGGAACGCACCAAAGATACCGCTTACTACCTCCGTATCTGGTTATCTTCCTGTGGTTCACGGTGGTGTTGGCGGACGTAACAACACGACTGCCACGTCCGACCCAACAGCAACCAATGATAACACTGAGGGCTACGCCCCCGGCTCGTTGTGGATCAACGCCTCCACCGGCTATACACACCTATGTTTATACAACACGACGAACAACGCTAACTGGGTAACACTAGTTGCCGCTAGTTTTGGCACAGGTATTATTGCACCGAAGGTCACGAACACCGTAGATATCGGTACAGCTACATTACAGTTTAAAGATGTTTATGTAGATGGTATTGGATACATTGATAATATCAGTTCCGAAACTATGTCCAGCACGGGCAATACTTCTGTTGGTGGTGTTCTAGCTGTTACAGGTAATACTACAGTAGGCGGTACTCTAGGAGTAACAGGCCTAAGTACTCTAGCTTCATTGGGCGTAACGACTACTCTGACAGTAGGCGGTAGTGTAGGTATTACTGGCAACACAATCATGTCTGGTAACCTCACGGTTAACGGCAATACTACAATTGGTAATGCGGCCTCTGACACTGTCACAGTTACAGCAGACGTAGCATCTCACCTTATTCCTTCAGCAGACTCTACTTATGATCTCGGTGCTACCGGGTCTGAGTGGCGTAATCTGTATATCGACGGCACAGCAAACATTGACTCGCTTGTAGCCGACACAGCGGATATTAACGCTGGTAGCGTAGACGGCACTACAGTTGGTGCGGGTACACCCGCGTCTGGTAGTTTTGCAGGGCTTACAGCTACAGGTACAGTTAACTTCTCTGGTGCTACAGTATCTAATCTAGGTGCAGTAACTACAGCCGACATTAACGGTGGTACAGTAGATGGTGTTACTTTAGGTACCAACAGCGCAGTAACAGAAGCACAGATCGACAATATCAATATTAATGGTAATGCGATCACTAGCACTAACTCGAATGGAAACATCGACCTTACTCCAGCAGGATCAGGCGAAGTTAACATTAGTAAGGTAGATATCAACAGCGGTGCTATCGACGGTACTACTATCGGTAGTTCTTCTGCTTCTAGTGGTGCATTCACAACAGTTTCAACATCAGGCCAAGCAACGCTTGCTACGGTAGATATCAATGGGGGTGCCATCGACGGTACGGCTATTGGTGGTACTACAGCATCTACAGGTGCCTTCACTACTGTCTCAGCAACTACATACACGGGTGCTGTCACTGGTAACGTAACCGGCAATGTCACAGGTAATGTGACGGGTAACGTAACAGGAGATCTCACTGGGGATGTAACGGGTGACGTTACAGGTAATATCACAGCTAGTTCTGGCCTTTCTACGTTTAACAATGTTGTCGTTAACGGTACAACTAACTTTACCAACACAACTCTAACAAACGTAACAGATCCAACTAATGCACAGGATGCGGCTACTAAGAACTATGTAGATACTCAGTTATCTGGATTAGTAGATTCTGCACCGGGTACACTCGATACACTGAATGAACTTGCCGCCGCTCTAGGTGACGATCCAAACTTCAGTGCAACAATTACAGCAGAGATTGCGACTAAGCTACCTAAAGCCGGTGGGACAATGTCGGGTGCTATCGCTATGGGATCTAATAAGATCACTGGCGTTACAAATCCTACAGCTAACCAAGACGCATCTACTAAAGCCTACACAGACGCCCAGCGCGATACTCGTGTAGCCAAGTCAGGTGATACAATGTCTGGTGCCCTTGCTATGGGTACAAACAAGATTACAGGCCTCGGTACTCCGACAGCTAACGCTGACGCTACTACCAAGCTCTATGTCGATAACATCCTTGGATCAGCTACGGTTGCCGCTACTTCGGCCTCTAACGCGGCTACAAGTCAAACAGCCGCCGCAAATAGTGCGACAGCTTCGGCTAATAGCGCGACAGCTTCCGCCGCAAGTGCCGCTTCTGCCGCCGCTTCATACGATTTATTTGATGATAGATTCCTTGGAGCTAAGTCTAGTGCGCCTTCCGCAGATAATGACGGTGGATCTCTCGTTGTAGGTACTTTGTACTTCGATACGACTGCACAGCTTATGAAGGTCTACGGATCTTCTGGATGGCAATCAGCCGGTTCAGCAGTCAACGGTACATCTGAGCGTTATAAGTATGTAGCGACAAACAACCAAACCACGTTTAGTGGAGCAGATGCTAACAGTAATGCACTTGGCTACGACGCCGGGTTCCTTGACGTTTATCTGTCAGGTATTCGTCTCGTTAACGGTGTGGACTTCACAGCTACTTCAGGCACTAGCGTTCAGTTAGCTTCTGGTGCGACTACAGGTGATATCCTAGAGATAGTAACTTACGGTACCTTCGTATTATCTAACCAGACGCTAAATGGTCTTACTGACGTTAATACAGGTGGGGTAAGTACGAATAATATTCTTGCTTACAACGGTAGTACTTTTGTACCTACCGCTACGCCTACATTTACTTCCTTAACTTCGCCTACCATTACAGGCAACACTACATTTACCTCGGCCCAAACTACTTTAAGGGCAGATGATGCATTCTTACGGGTAGAAGAAGCGGATGGTACGGATATAGCTTACCTCGGGGATATTACTGGAGCGGGTGTAGGTGGTTTATTCCTTTATAATCACGGTGGTCCTGGTATTACAATTCTTAGGGCTGATGCGGCTTCTACTATTGCTCATGGTTTAAGTGTTGGCGGGGAAATAACAGGCGTAACGGCAATTAGACACGCTAACTCCAATGCTCAAGTTATAGATAATGACAACAATACTTACTTTATTATAAATGACCCTGAAGGTAGCAATCGTATAAAAATTGGCGATTCAGGAGACCGCACTACTACAATAAGAAATGACACCGTAAAATTTGAAAATGCCGCAGGAGCACAACGTCTCATCATAGCCTCAAACGGTGCGGCTACGTTTAATTCTACTTTAACTACAGGTGGTGACTTCCTAGCTGAAAGCTCTGCAAGTATTGATTCAACCGTCCGCGCCACAGGAAACAACACTAGGGCACTCGGCCATTACCAAGCACATACAAGTGCTGGCGCTGATATAAACATGACCATGGGGGTCTTTGGGGATGCCAATAGGGGCGAAATCTCAACCGCCACAAACCATACGTTACGTTTATATGTAAACAATACGCCTTCTAAGTATCTTGAAATTGGAACTACGGGTACGATTTTTACTAGTCACGGCATGGTTATCAACGAAGATAGCCACGATAGCGACTTCCGTGTTGAGTCTAACAACAACAGCCATATGCTCTTTGTGGATGCTGGCGGTGACCATGTAAGTATTGGTACAAGCAGTGACTTCGGAAAAGCACTAAACGTAAATGGCGGCTTAGAGGTAAGAGGCACTGGTGACACAATAGAGCTTCAACAGTCCACGTCAGGTTCTGCCACTTATTACGCGATGGATAACACCGTTGAAACGGGCGGAAAACGATGGCGTTTTGGGTACTCTGGAGCGTCAAGCGACAAAGGCTCTTTTACTTTTTACAACCAAACAGATGACCAAACTCCTCTGTATATGAGTGCAGGAAGGATAAACTTAAACCATAGTTCAAGTAATATGGATACGGTCATAAAATCTGTAAACCGTGCTGATATGTTTTATGTTGATGCTTCAGCAAACAAAATTGGGATAAACCAAGGCAACCCTGCCGCAATGCTAGACATTGTCACTGTAAGCACAGCAGGGGCAGATGCAATTCGATTAAGACAGCCATCAAGCTCAGAAACTTATCAACTTCAGATGGGTCAGTCTGGTGTAACAAATGAAGGTTTAGTTCTTAGAAACACTGCAAGTACAGGATTATTGCAAAATTGGAGAGCTGATGAAGTTGTTATTAACGATGATGGCGTTGATAGAAACTTCCGCGTTGAGTCTGACATCAACTCACACGCTCTGTTTGTTGATGCTGGCAACAATACCGTATGCGTAGGTGGTTCTACTGTTGAAACAGCAGATACCTTTGAGGTTATGAGTAGTGATACCAAAACAAATGTGAGATTCAGAAATACTAATGCGGGTGCTGATGGGCCAGTTCTGATCTTTGATAAAGCGTCTGCGAGTCCTGCGAATGACGACAATGTAGGCGACATTCGATTTATAGGGAAAGATTCTGGTGGAAATGCTGAACAGTACGCAAGGATTCTTGCAGAGTCCAGCAACATAACCTCTGGCGGCGAAGATGCGACTGTGAGCCTAGAGATGATGGTCAATGGTTACAACAGACAAATGTACGTCCATAACCATGTTGGTACAACTTTCAATGACTATGGCGTTGCTGACCTAGACTTCCGCGTTGAGTCCGTCAGCAACGCTCATTGTTTGTTTGTTGACGCTTCTCATAGTCATGTAAAAATTAATACCTCCACAACTCCAAGCTCAACTCAAGCCGGTTTCTTATTCACAAGCGATCAGCTTTACACTTCTGCGGGGACGGCAACTAGCACCAACACTCAGGTTCGTTTTTATAACGGAAACGGTTTAGTTGGAAACATAAGTACGGCTGGTTCTGGCACTGCTTATGCTACCAGTTCAGACCAACGCCTAAAAGAAAATATTGCAGATGCAGACGATAGCGGTGAATTAATTGATGCTATCCAAGTCAGACAGTTTGATTGGAAAGCAGATGGTGAGCATCAACGATACGGTATGGTTGCTCAAGAGTTAGACCCTGTTGCGCCAGAAGCTGTTAGTAAAACAGACGACCCAGAAGACATGATGGCTGTGGACTACAGCAAGCTAGTCCCAATGCTTGTTAAAGAAATACAAACTTTACGATCACGAATAACCGCGTTGGAAAACGCATAAGTGTGGAAATCACACTATTTTAAAAACTCTTAAACTAAGGAGAAAATTATGTCGATTACAATCGATTGGAAAGTAAATGACGTTGAATCTGTAATCGCAGATGGTGGCGTCACATGTGTTAAATGGTCGTGTTCAGCGACAGATGGCGAACAAGCCTACGCAGTAAATGGTGGCGAAGCTATACTAGAGCCTGATGCAACAGCGTCAGATTTCGTAAGCTACGACGATCTTACTGAAAGCGTAGTAATGGGCTGGGTAAAAGACAGCTTAGGTGAAGAAGAAGTAGCCAGTATTGAAGAAGTGCTAACCGCAAAGGTAACAGCACAGATGACTCCAGTTAAACAAACTGGATTGCCTTGGAGCGAGTAAACAATGAGTAAAGCCAGAGATATTGCAGATTTAGATTTCAATAGCCCCGATATTGATGGTGGTAATATCGATGGCGCAACCATTGGTGGAACAACTCCGGCGGCTGGTACTTTTAGTGGGCTTACTGTAAATGGTAGTGGTGGACGGCAGTATATAAACAGCGGACACATACGCTTATCCGATGGTTATAACATTGAATGGGGTGGGGGCACAAATTTTCTTAGAGGTAATAATTCTAATGGGGGCATGGCTCTAAATGCTACTGGCAACCTAATAATAGACGTTGTAGGAGATATTGAATTAAATGCTGATGGTGGAGATTGGCTATTTAAGGATGGCTCGGTAAACCTAGGTAGCATTCAAAACGACGGAAACAATAATCTTATTATTATGTCTAATACCAACGACAAAGATATTAAGTTTCTAGGAATAGATAATAGTAATACAGTAACGGCGCTTCTTCTTGATATGTCAGATGCAGGAACAGCGATTTTTAATCACGATATAAAACTTAATGACAATGGGCAGATACTATTTGGAAGTTCATACAACGGCACTATAGGAACTGCGAGTGGCGACCTCTTTATAGGTACAGCCGATGCAAATATTTTGTTTTACAACGGTTCATCAGTATTACCTGCTAACAGCGCAGGTGGTGCGCGAGACAACGCGATTGACTTAGGCTCCTCATCAGCTCGCTTCAAAGACCTCTTCCTATCTGGAAATATTGCTTTAACAACGGCAGACAATGCGTCTGCGGCTAATATGTTTGTCAGCCCATCTACTGACTTTTTGTATCTTGAGCATCCTGCTAACGGCATGATATTTAGAAATACGTCTGGCGCAGAACGCCTCCGCATAACCTCTACGGGAGGACTAACCCACACCTCTGTAGCCGGGGGACACGTCCGATTTAACAGTGGTGTTATAGACTCAGACTTCACAGTATCCTCTGGACAATACTCTCACATTTTTCATGTGGATGGGGGTAATAATTCAGTAAGTTTTGGTACTTCCGTCGATATGGGGGCACTGGTTGGTATAAAGCCGGGAGTTTCTGCCGGTACTATGTATGATGCTTTAGTTCTTGCCGGTGGAGCAAACTCTACGCAGGGATCTGGCGCTAGATTATATATATCAGGCTGTGCCAATGACCCTATTGCTAGGGGAACTATTATTGAAGGTAAAATGACCGACAATGGTAATTCTCATGAACTAGCTTTTTATACTAGTGGTAATTCACAAGCCCCCACCAAAAAAATGTCTATTACTAGCAGTGGTGAATTGCTCGTGGGAGAAGCTAGTAGCTTCACTGCTATCTCTACAACTGCCACAGGTTTGGCACTGACTCAAGATGGTCGATTTACACTAAGTCGTGCAGGAGTTCCAATGAATGTCGGTCGGATTGGTTCGGATGGAAGCCTGATAGACTTTTGGCGGCAGGGAGCGCAAGTAGGTAGTGTTAGTACTTGGGGCGGCAACATTGCAGTCGGGCGCTTAAATTGTGCTTTGTTATTTAACGACGACACTAACCGAATTATCCCGTCTTCGGTTCAATCAAATACAGCCCGAGATAATGTTATTGATTTAGGTGATCCTTCTCATAGATTTAACGACGTATGGATTGGTGGCGGAATTCACCTTGGCGGCACAAGTTCGTCTCACAAGTTGAATGACTATGAAGAGGGTTCTTGGACTCCTACGGTATTTAATAACGGGGGCTCACTAACTGTTAGTTATAATTTTCAATACGGGCATTTCACTAAAATTGGCAATTTAGTACAGCTTTATGGATCAATCCGGTTAAATAGTGCTAGTGGGGGTTCTGGGAGAGCAATGGTTAAAGGATTGCCGTTCACCCCAGACACTGCCTTATACGCGTGTGTTGGTATCACACATTACAACACTGCATTACCGGGGGGTGGTGGTGCTGATTATAAGTCCAATATGATTTACGACAACGGGATAAATTTTGAAGTTAACTCAGCAGACCAAGACACAGGTGAAGCAATTGGTTCTTGGGAAGCAGGGTACATCGGTTTTTCCATCACATATAGAACATCCCAATAGTTTAACCATACGCCTAGTGGGTTCTAGGCACAGACAGGAGAAAATAGAATGGCTTTAGAAAAAGTAATATCAGAAGATAAAATAGAAGTAGTCGGTGAATACCGTGCAGTACAGGTACGCACTAAGACTGCGGTAATGGAAGATGGCGTTGAGCTATCCTCTGGCTTCCATAGACATGTCGTACAGCCGGGTGATGACTACAGCAGTGAGTCTACGGAAGTACAGGCTATCTGCGCGGCTATGCATACGGACGCGGTTATAGCGGCCTATCAAGCAAGTTTAGAAGCAAGTCTACCCGGGGGTGACTAATGAGCGGACAGATCAATCTGCCTACATGGAGCGTCCCATTGGGGGTGGCTTTCGTGACGTTGGCAGTATCATGGGGCGTACTACAGGCTAATACAGCCTTTGCAAGTGAAGAGCGGGAGCGGATCGCTATTGTAGCTGAACAAGCCGCAAAAAAAGCACAAGCCAACGGGCAAGCACAAGCAGTGACGGAAGCCAAGGTACAGGCGATAGTAGAAAGTCTGTCCCGGCAGGAAAAGATCCAAGAAAAGACAAACGAGCAAATACAAGCTCTAGTAACCGCACTGTTGGCACAACAGAAGTAAAGTGTACCGTAACCGGGTTTAGACTACTCAGTTACATACAACCACCGGCATTAAGAGAAGAAGAAGCCTATAACTGGCTTACGGATCGTCGGGATACTTGTAATCTACCTACTACAGCTAAGATCATTAATTCAGCCGCAGTAACTTTAGGCACCGCGTACACACTCCGAGTTAAAATAGCCATCTACGACACTCTAAAAGATTACCAAGACTAGTGTATTTGGCTTGTGTTATACACCCATTATGATGTATAATACTGCTTAGATAGTTGTTTTATTTCAGTACTCTATCTATGCTAACCCTCCGGTAAATTCATGTCCTACACAGTCCGCCTTCCTAAAATGGAAGATTACGATCAAATCAACGATTTAGGTCGTTGGTTCCAAGAAAACAGTATCTACGCTAACTGCGAGTGGTCACCTAAGAAGTGCCACGTCATGCTAGTTAATTGCGTAGAAAAGCAAAATCCTTTCTTTCTAAGAGTCGTTGAAAAAGACGATGAGATAATAGGTTTCTTCCTTGGCAATATCACAGAATATTTCTTCTCAACGAAGAAGATAGCCAATGAATTAGTCGTGGTTTTTAAAGAAGACCACAGAGATCAAATAGCAAGACCAATAATCAAGATGATGATAGATTTCGAGGGATGGGCCAAGCAACATGGAGCCCATGAAATTTGTTTAGGAATAGTTTCAGATATCGCGGGTTCCGGGTTCAGCAAACTACTAACAAGATACGGCTTAAAAGAAGTCGGTCAAATATATAAAAAAGAGGTGTAATTATGTGTGGAGGCGGTGGAGATACAACCAATGTCACGGAAACAGGATTAGGTGATACTCAGTATGCTAACCTAACGTCAGGGCAACAAACTATTCGGGATGATATTTCCTATTTGGGAGATGAAGCGGAAACACGGTACGACAATACTGTAACTCGTCTTGGAGATATGGCTGACGCCACTGAAGGTCGTTTCGATGATGTAGACAATTCCCTGTATGGGATTGGGATGAATGTTAACACAGGCTTTGCCGATGTATTAACGGGGCAAGATGATCTTGCTACCAGCGTTGATAATCGTCTAACACAGACTGATGATAACATGGCTACCGGCTTTGATAACCTAACTAACACAGTTGATACTGGTGTAGACACAGTTACTGGCGCGATTGATACTCGTACTGGTGAGATCCAAGACAACATTAACACTAACTTCGATAACACGAACACAAACATGAATACTGGGTTCAGCAACCTCACTGACACAGTAAACACAAATGACGCTGTTCTGTTAGACGCTACAAATACAGGTTTCACTGATACTAACGAAAATATAGATAATCTAGGTACTACCCTAGGCGATCAACTTACAGAAACATCTAGCAATGTCCTAACCGGGCAAGATGCTATTTCTGCATTGATTGAAAAGTACGGCGGAGACGCGGCTACCTACTATCAAGACTTGGCAAAAGGCCAATCAACAATTCAAGAAAACCAAGGTACTATGCAGACAGCTTTCGATAGCTATCTGACAGACTTTGGGGATTACACTACCCTAGCCAACCAAACTCGTACTGACCTCGGTAACACCGTAGTCGGCGGATTTGAGACTATGGGACAAGTTCTGGGTAACCAAGCTACAGCTAACGCAGAAGGCTTCTCTAGCGTAGGGGATCAAGTAACTGGTGTGGGTAACTCTGTTGCCGACGTAACCTCTGATGTTGCTACAGCGGCGGGAGATTCACAGACTAACTTTGGTGATATCGCCGCTTCTATCTCAGGAGTAGGTACAGATGTACAAGGTGTAGGAACAGCCGTAGGTGATGCGGCCAGTACTTCCGATACTAACTTTGGATCTATTGCTACGGATATTGCTTCCGGGTTTACTGACCAGACTGCTGAAGGCGTACAACGTAAGAATGATTTCGTTGACACCCTAACTTCTGTACAAGATATCCTACAGGCCGATACTGGCGCGTTAGACGCAACAGTAAAAGCTAACTACCAGAGCGTAGTAAGTTCATTCGATGACCAAGGTAACTTAATTACTGATACGGTAACGGCTGAAGGTACAACAATTACACGAGCCCTATCCGAGCAAGGTGATCTATTTATCGCTGAGTTTGATGCAAACGGACAGCGTATTGCACAACAAACATTAGACCTTAACTCATTACTCAACAACGTAAGCACGTTCGAGACTAACATGCAGGAGCAGTTCACAGGTATCTTCGGAGACTCTGAACTAGCGGCAGAAAGCCGACAGTCTATCCTCGATGCATTCACCATCACAGATGGATTGATTGGCGATGTTGGTGCGGGTGTAACATCCGAGCTTACTAGCAACTTCGATCTTCTTAGCAACGCATTTGATGAGCAGGGTAACTTCTTGGCAGACTCTATCGACGAGAATGGCAACACAATTACCCGTACCTTGGATGAGAACGGAACACTTATCACGAAGAGCTTTGACTCAACTAATACTCTTATTGATGAGACTTCGATTAATGTTGGAGATATCTCTACCCAGCTTAACAACATGCAAGTGGGCCTCGGCGACCAGTTAAGTACAGCATTCACTGACCTCGCAAGTGGTAATGCAGATGCTAACGCTAATATCGTAAGTATCCTCGGCAATGTAGGTACTCAGATTGGTAACGTAGGTTCTGGATTGTCCAGCGAACTAAGTAGTAACTTAGACACGTTAACTGCATCCTTCGATGCACAGGGCAACTTGATCCGGGATGATATCGGCGCGA
>Ga0181395_1000343_pt1 | contig 19837 bp, 13 predicted proteins | sample 18SPOviralmetaG_FD_130124 | JGI IMG/M metagenome (GOLD analysis project Ga0181395, IMG submission 130124) | Marine viral communities from the oligotrophic San Pedro Time Series (SPOT) site, San Pedro Channel, CA, USA - 18 SPOT_SRF_2010-12-16 | ecosystem: Environmental > Aquatic > Marine > Strait...
GAAAAAGGTACTAAAGCATTTAGTTATTTTTCAATTGTAGGTAAAAATTATCTTATATTATATAATAATAACAATTATAAAAAGAAAAAACAAAAAGCAGACCCTTTAGCAGCAGACGAAGATGAAGGGGTATTACGTCAATTAGGTAGAGATGAACGTAAACAAGAAATTAAAGACTTCATAGATTATCTTACAGAATATATAGATAAACACATGTTTACAATGTTTAAAAAAGATAAAGACAGAAAAGTAGCAGATGCTATAAATGTACTTTTTAAACGTAGAGAAAATTTAGAAATATTCAATAAAAAAGCACTTTATATTTATATTAGAGAAATGACCCAGGTGGATACTCCTGTTATTACTAAAGTAACTAAAATACTAAGAAAAAAGTATAAAGAATTATACCAAGAATACGACGAAACAGGTTATGTAAGAGTCTAAAAACTCCATATTTATAACAAAACAATATGGATTCATTAGACCAGATATTATTTGACGATAAATCTTTTGGTGATTTACTAAAAGAAATTCACGGTAATCAAAAGAAAAAAGCAAAACAACTTGCATCTTTAATAGCGGAATTAAGACCTTTAGTCCAATCTTTAGGTGATGCTACTGTAGTAGTTCCTTTAATTAAGGAATATATGGAAATCAGTGTTAAAAATGATGACCAACTAATCAAGATGGCTGCTATTGTACAACGTTTATCTACGGGTGCTGTTTCGAGTGGGGATGGCGGTTTATTAACTACTGAAGAAATGGATCAATTAATGGATGTAGCTGAAGAAATAGCAAAAACAGTTGAAAAACCTAAACAAATAGAAGCACCAGAAGATGGGGAGATATAGCAGTAATACTGAATATAAAACAGCTAATAGTGCTTTTAATTTAGGAGGTAAGTTAGTTCCTTGTAAAGTAAAACAAATAATATTAAACCCCAATACCACATTAGCTAATGATTTTGGAGGTCATGAAGCGGTAGGATTAATTTTTTATAATAGAGTAAGAAAAAAATTCTCGGGGGCGGGTGTGGGTAATGTAGATGGTAAAGATAAAATAGAAGTAGACTCATATGATGGTGTTGCTAAACCTTTATTCCCTTTTATAAAATACTACCCCCTCATAAATGAAATAGTAACAGTAATTTCTTTAACTAGTAAAGACTACTTAGAAGATAGAAATGCAATATTTGATTATTATCTTCCCCCTATAAATTTATGGAACCATCCCCACCATAATACATTACCTGCTGTAGCAAATTATACAACCCTTCAAGAAGAAGTCTATAGAAGTGAAGACTATGAACATGCGGGATTAGTAAGAAGACCTGTAGATGGGAATTTAGATCTGAATATCCCCTTAGGAAAATATTTTAAAGAACATTTAAATATAAAACCATTATTACCTTATGAGGGGGATCACATCACAGAAGGAAGATTTGGCAATTCAATTAGATTAGGGGCCACAGCAAGAGGAGTAGATAAAGATGAAGAAAAAGGAATAGAGGGATATGAATTCCCCACAGCTAGTATAAGTCCTTGGTCTAAGGGGGGAGCATCCGAAAATGGAGATCCTATAATAATAATCAGAAATGGTCAACCAAAAGAATTAGATAATTTAGGATGGAAACATACAATTGAAGATATAAATTTAGATCCTTCATCTATATATTTAACTTCTACACAAAACGTAGAAAACTTTCAAGTAGCAGCTGATATGTGTTGGTATTCATTTGGGTTAAACGTTGAAATGAAGGAAGAAGACAATAAAGTAGCTACTGATGTATTAAACGACCCAACAGGAACTGTAACAGCAAAAGAACAAGGATCTTCAGAAGTAGAATCAGAAGACAAAACACCACCATCAACAGAAACTACATCTAATACAACAGAAAGCGAAATAACAGGAAGTGCGGTAACAGGAAGTGAAGAAATAATAACAGAAGACCAAGCAGGTTTTAATGATGATATTGATGAAGATACAAATGAATATTACCAACAAGACTTTGAAGGGCAAGAAAAAGAAATCATAGATAGACCACCCTTACCTGATAATTATAGAATAGCAGCAGGTGGTTTTGATGAATGGGAAAATTGTTCAAATTGTAATTTCCATAGAGATAACCAATGTAGTAAATGGGGGGCAAAAGTAAGAGCAAAACATGAAAATCCTTGGGTATGTAATTCATGGGTAAAAGTTGATGCATCAACATCATCAAATTATAAACTCCTAAATGCCGTTTATGAACATTCAGATTTAGGTATATATGGATCTTATGAACGAAGAATAGGAAGCAGTAATAGTAATGGAATATATTTATTTAAAGCAAATAGTAATGGTGATATTCCTTCATATCCTAACCCTGATATAAATAAACGCTATACATATAGTGGGGGTTGGGTTAAAGTACCTGGGTTTGGGGCAACTGTAAGTGATTATAGTTCAGCTGCTCAACAAGTACTTAAACAATTAAATGATAAAGATCCGGGAAAATGGAGTTTATTATAAAAAAACAAAATGGCAGAAGAAATAAACATACCAAATGATTTAAATGTAACCAACTTTATGGCGGATATAGAAAAAACAGGCAAAAGTTCTGTTTATACTCCTATATTTCCTGCTGTTTATGAAGGAAGACAAGTAATAATAAATTCTGACAGATTAGTATTTAATGCTAGATTAGCTTCAGATCAAGGAGAAAAAGCATCATATGCCGCGGGGGGAGATATTCATATGTTTTCTCAAAATTTTATATCTTTAAGCACAAGAGGAAGCATACATTTAAATACAGAACACCCTGTGGGGGTTCCTCAAGAAGAAAATAATAAAAATTTTATAATGATTAATTCTCCTAATATATTTTTAGGTATGGATGATGGGGGTGAAGGAGGGAAAGGAAAACCTAAATCCTATGCTACCGAACCAGCTATATTAGGTTTAAAAAATCAATATTTTATGGACAGATTATTAAATTTTCTAAAAGTAATAATAGATAAATTAGCGGTTGAAAATATCTATGTATCAGGAGCCCCTGGAGATATATCTTCTCCTAATAAAGATGTATGGGAAGGTCTTCTAAAAGATTATGAAGGAGGAGAAGGAGAAGAAGCAGAAGCAGGAACAGTTGGTGAATTAAGACAACTTTTAAGAGACATTAAAAGCCGACATGTATTTATAAAAAAATAAAAAATGCCACTTAACGCACAAGCAGAAATATCAAATAAAATACAAGAATCCTTAGGAAATGTTAAATTAAAAATGCCTAATGGTGAAATCCCACATAAAGAAACACTGGCAGATTTAAAGGGAATATTACCCAACCCTAAAACAGTAAAAAATGTATTAGCATGTGGTACAGGAGTCCCTTCTAGTTTTTTAGATGCGTTTGACCCCACAGCCTCTTTAATAGCATTAATTCCTATCCCAAAACCAAAAATTAATATTAGAAATCCTATTATTGATGTTGTAGAAAAAGAACCAGATCCCCTACCCCCTATTAACACAGAAGGATTATCAAAAGAAGAAATAGCAGAATTAGAAAGAAAAAGAGAAGCTCAACAAAAACTTAATGAACTAAAAACAAAAGCAGCTAATAAAGTAAAGGGAGCAGCAGCAGGATTAATAAATAAATTAGGAGCAGAAGTTCAAAACCAACTTCAAGGAGGAATAGAAGGAGCAGTACGTAATGCTGCAACAGGAGTAATAGCAGGAGCTATGGGGGCTCCTGGTGTAAGAGACATTATGTTAAAAGTAGCCGCATTTAAGTTTTTTAAAGCCCAAATGGCAGCAGCTAGTGAAAGAATAAAATCAGTCACTGAAGAAGCCAAAAAAACAATGGAAGAATCTAAGGACGTATTAAAAAACCAAACAGAATCTATAGCAGAAGATAAAAAATTAGCAGCAGAAGATAAAGAAAAAGAATCAGAAGCTAAAAGTCAAGAAGCAAAAGCAGATACAATGGTACCTACAAGTCCTGGTCACCCAGGTCCTGGTAATAAAGCAGACAGTAAAACAACAAGAAAAGCAAGAGAATTAAGAGACAAAGCAAATGGATTTAAAGCAAATTTAGAACAAACAGTAAAAAATGTAGGAGCATTTTTAACAGATGTTATGGGAACTATAAAAAAATTATTAGGAACTATTTTAAAAGTGATAGGAGCATTAATGGCTATAATAGGACTTATAGCTATGTTAAAACAACTAATGGAGTTAATGATGATGTTAATGTTTGGTAAATGTAATGGTGGATTATCAGGAGGGGCTGCAAACACATCACAAGCACAATCTCCAGAAGAATTCTTAAACGAATTAGGGTACCCCGGATTTACTCAAGATGATTTCTCAGATGCACTTGCAAATGCTTTTGATACACAACCTGCTATAAATTTACCTACATTTTCAAATAATGATTTATATGAACCTATTATTATAGGAGGATATCAAATAGGACAACCTTTAAACCAAGATGATTTAGATAATAAAGATTTCAATAATCACCCTATAATGGGAGACCTAACAGGCATTCATCCACAAATAACAAATGATTTATATAATGATGGAATATTACCCTTACCAAAAGATGTAAATATACCTGATCCCTCTCAGTTTGAACAAGGTGTAGATCAATTATATGATCAAATATTTGATGAACTTGTAGAATCACAAAATATGGAATATATAGAAAAACTATATAATTTAGATTTTGAAATGATAGGATATAAGCGTTATAGAGCTTAAAAATAATTATATTTATAACAAACAACAATTAACAACAATGAAAGCAAAAACCTTTGAAAACCTAATTAGAAAAGTAGTTAGAGAAGAAATCGATTATGCGTTACGTAGAGAAATAAAAACACTTAAAGAAGATTTACGTGATGAATTAAAACCAACAATAGTAGAACACACTGAAAGAACGGCTGAAGTACCAAACAACCCAATGCCTGAAACAGCAAAAAATTCTTTAAGAGAAAAAATAATGGGTACACAACCTATAAAAAAGAAAAACTTTACAAGTGATCCTGCATTGAATGCTCTTTTAAATGAAACAGCAGCAGGGGATACAAACACAGAAAGAGGAAATGCTCCAGGATTACCTGTAGAATCAATGCCTGCTCCTGTTCAAAAAGTTGTAAATAGGGATTATAGGGATTTAATGAAAGCAATTAATGGTAAAAAAGGAAAAGCATAATAAATGGCTAACGTAAGAAATTATATACAAATAAACCCAATAGACACAGAATCAAACATAGCTGTTGGGGTATCTCTTCCTTATAATGGGTCATCAGTATTTAATTCAACTTACACCACTCAAGAACAGATGAAAAGTAATATGTTAAATGTATTACTCACAGAACCAGGCGAAAGAATCTTCAAACCAGATTTTGGTGTTGGTCTAAGAACATATCTTTTTGAAAATTTCACAGATAAAGAAGATCTAACTGATAGAATAAAAGACCAAGTAAATAAATATGTACCTCAAGTAGAACTAACAGGGGTAAATATTGATAAAAAACCAGATAGCCATAAACTACAAGTTAGTGTATACTATAGAACAATAATAAGTAACCAACAAGATGCTATTCAAGTTAATTTTTTAGCTGATAGGGGGTCAAATGAATCATCTCCAGGTGTAGGTGGGTATTAAAATAAAAAAATATGGCATATAATAAAATATCAAATAAAACACAAGAAAAAGATATAAAATACCTAAATAAGGATTTTAATAGTTTTAGATCTGATTTATTAGAATTCTCAAAAACATATTTTCCAGATACTTTCAACGACTTTACAGAAGGATCACCAGGATTAATGTTTATGGATATGGCAGCTTATGTAGGAGATGTTTTATCTTATTATGTAGATACTCAACTACAAGAAAACTTTTTAGACACAGTTCAGGAAAGAACCAATCTTTTCCATTTAGCTTATACCCTAGGATATAGACCTAAAGTAACATCAGTAGCAGCTACAAATATAGATGTATTTCAATTAATTCCATCTAAAGGAGTAACGGGCGATAAATCACCAGATTTTGATTATGCTTTAACATTAAACCAACCAGGATCTTTTCAAACAGACACAGGAATAAATTTCTCTTTACAAAATAAAGTAGTATTTTCACATTCTTCTTCTTTTGACCCAACAGACATAAGTGTATATTCTTTAGACGCTAACGGAGAACCATTTTATTACCTACTTAAAAAATCTACACCTGTTATATCAGCAGAAAGAACAGTAAAATCTTTTGAAGTAGGAGATATACAAAGATTTTTAATATTAAATTTATTAGACTCTGAAATAATATCAATAGAATCTATAGTAGATTCAGATGGAAATGAATACACAGAAGTCCCTTATTTAGCTCAAGACACAGTATTTGAAAACATATCTAATGTTCAAGGTAATACAACTTCTTTATATGAACATTATAACGAAACCCCTTATTTATTAAAAATAAAACAAGTACCAAGGAGATTTGTAACAAGATTCACAGCAGACAATACATTAGAAATTCAGTTTGGGTCAGGAGATTCTTCAAAATCAGATGAACAAATTCTCCCTATACCTGATAATATAGGTTTAGGAGGAAGAGATGGAAGATCTAAACTAGATCAATCTATAGATCCTTCAAATTTCTTACATTCTCAAACATACGGAAAGGCCCCATCAAATACAACCTTAACTGTTACTTATTTAAAAGGAGGGGGAATAAGATCTAACGTATTATCACAAACTATAAACAAAATATCAACACTTTCCGTAAATAATAGACCTAATTTAAACGGTAATTTATTACAATTCTGTAAAGAATCTTTAGCATGTTCAAACCCAGAACCAGCCACCGGAGGAGGACCAGGAGACAACACAGAAGATATCAGATTAAATACCTTATCTAATTTCGCAGCACAACAAAGGATAATAACCAAAGAAGACTATATGGTAAGAACTTTATCTATGCCTTCTATTTATGGTAGTGTATGTAAAACCTATGTGGTTAAATCGTCAGAATTAACAACCACAAATACATCACTAGTAGCAGAAAGTTCTCAAATATCTTCTAATTTATATATTTTAGGGTATGATAATGAGAAAAAACTCACACCATGTAACACCGCAACAAAAACAAATCTATCAACATATTTAGATTATTACAAACCTTTAACAGACTCCATTAACATAATGGATGCTTTTGTAATAAATTTAGGTATCGAATTTGAAATAACAACATTTAAAAATAATAATAACCAACAAGTATTATTAGATTGTATATCAGATTTAAAAAACTATTTTAATATAGATAAATGGCAAGTCAATCAACCTATTATAGAATCAGAAGTATACAACTTAATAGGTAATGTAAAAGGAGTACAGTCAGTAATAAATGTAAAATTTATTAACAAATCAGGAGAAGAAACAGGATATTCAAGGTTCAGATACGATTTCCCTTCAGCCACTAAAGATGGTATAATATATCCTTCTTTAGACCCATCAATATTTGAGGTAAAATACCCTAATACAGATATTAAAGGTAATATAAAACAATACTAAAATGGCATATTATTCAATATTTCCCGAAAAAGATACAACACTATATAGTCACCCAGACCGTATAAACATGAATACAGGACGTGATGAAATCCTTGAATTAGTAGAGGAAAAAGCAACAACAGGAAACACATACTACACTTCTCGAATTTTAATTAAATTTAATAATGAAGAAATAAAAGACGTCTTCCAAAATAAACTTCCGGGTACAACATCTACCCCATACCACTTGGCAGGAGACGCTGCAACAGGATATCCTAGAGTAATGCTTAACTTATACGCAGGAGAAAATAAAAGCTTAACACAAGGGCATATTATTGAAGCCTATCCCTTATCCGAATCGATGGGGTGGGAAGAAGGAACAGAAAGATACACAGCAACCCCTCCTTCAGTTACAACGGGAAGTAGACAATCAGCAAATGGAGCTACATGGGTTTATAGGAACGAAAGTACAAGATCAGCTTGGCCTGTTGGAATAAGTTCTCCCTTTAATTCTGGAGCAACAGGATCTTATACCACATCACCTGGGGGAGGAGTATGGTATACAGGACCAGATTTTAGAGCAGAACATTCATTTTACGCGGACGATGATTTAGATATTAATATGGATGTAACAAATATTATGACAAAAATCAGCAGGTCTCTTTTTCAATCAACAACATACCCATCAGGAATTACTAATAATGGTTTTATAATTAAAAAACCTAGAGCAACGGAGGAAGATGGTTTTGGTTTTGGAGAACTACAGTATTTTTCTTCAAATACCCATACAATTTATCCACCAAAATTAACTTTTAAATGGGATGATTCGTCTTATTCCCATAGTGGTACTACTTTAACTAGTGGGGACATATTTTTAGCTTTACATAATAATAAAGCAGAATTTCAAAGAAAATCTAAACAACGTTTTAGAATAACAACAAGAAAAAGATACCCAGACAGAACATTTACAACAAGCTCAAACTATTTAGAAACCTCATATTTACCTTCAACAAGCTATTATAGTGTAAGGGATGCAGAAACAGATGAAGTAATAATTCCTTTTGATACTTCATATACAAAAATGAGTGCTGATAGTGATGGTATGTATTTTGATTTATGGATGGAAGGATTTCAACCTGAACGTTATTATAAGTTAATGTTTAGAGTTGATAATAATGATGGTATTAATATACATGATGAAGATTATTTCTTTAAAATAGTAAGATAATGAAATTAACTAAAAAAACATACTTATCAACAGAAGCTGATAAATTAATAGATAGAAAATTTAATGAATTAGGTAAAAAAAGAAACGCAATAAATGTTTCCAGTTTTTTTCAAGCATATAAAGAAATATTCTTTAGAATACCTAAAAAAGGAACAAATTCTCATACTACATTATACCAAGAAAGTGGACAATTTATAGAAAATCCAGAATCATCTAATTCACAAAAGGTAAAAAGATTAAATAAACAATTAAAAGAATTACAATCTAAAGTATCAGAATTAGAACATAAAAATGAAATGTTAAAATCTACAAATGTATCACAAGAGCTTGAAATTCGTGAACTTAAACAACTTTAAAAAGTAAAATGGCAAATTTAGTTGAAGAAAAATCTATATCAAGAGTAGATGCAAAAAACATCGAAGATTTAAACGCTGTTTTAGTAGGCAGAAGATTTGGTAGGCCTGAAGATTACATAGAACTATTTATAACAGATTTAAATAATAACATATTATTTAAAAATCTAAACTTTAAAGAATATAACACAGGACAAAACACACAAGGATTAGTAGATGAAATAAATATAGATACCCTTAGTATATTAAATAGTAGCGGCTTCTTTACAGGTAGATATAAAGTTCATGTTAATATTCAAAAAAGAAAGATACATAACACAACCACTCCTGCCTTCCAAATAAAAGAAATATCAGGAACTCGAACAGAATTATCTTTGTCCACTTTAGAGGGGGGAAATACTACTTTAGATTCTAATTCTAGAAATTTTATATCACAAATACAAAACTCTACATATTTTAGAGATTTTACTTTAAATTTTGGTAATAATGTAAATATAACAGCTGTAAATATAGATATAGATAAATCTGATCCTAGTGAATTTTTATTAAATATCAAATTATTAAAACCCCTACCAGGAAATATAACAGAGGGGGATAAGCTAAATATAGTAGAAGATATAATAGAACCCTTAGTTGTAACTTATGATTTGGGTTCTCTACCCCCAGTAGATACAGGTATTCCTTTAAGAGGTCCAAACTTTAAAATAGATATAAGATTAAATAGCTCTGTTCCTACCGCTTTTAAGTCCTATGATGATGTATTAGCAACTGAAACTACTTCTTCTTATCAAAAACTTATATCTAAATTAGATGGGTACGAAATTCCAGAAATAGATTATAGTTACGTAAGACCTATAGATTCATCATCAATAGATTTTGAAACAGTAACTCCTTCTCATTTTGAAAATTTTGTACATTTTGGTAGTGCAACTGAATTATTAAAAAACTTTGAATATAAATTAAAACTAATAGAAGTATATAATCACCAACTACAAGATCTATACAACATACCAGGAAATACACTATCATCAGTAGTAACCACAAATGCTACAGCATCTATATTAGATAAAAAAGATAAAATAATCCAAGGATTTAATGGATATGAACAATTCTTATATTTTAATTCCGGAAGTATATATTCATGGCCAAAAACAACAACAACAGAACCTTATTTATTAGCATCTACTACATCTGAACAAGCTAAAATTTGGTTAGGAGATAGTAATTCTTATAATAACGCTTATTATGGGGGTCAGTTATTATCATCATCTGTCTTTGATTCACAAAACCCAAATAGATTATTTAAATTAACTCCTACTTTTATAGGGGATAGAGATGAAAACAGACCATTTGAATTATTTTGTGATATGGTTGGTCAACACTTTGATCCTATATGGACACATATTAGAGAATATACTCAAATAAGAGACAATAGTCACACCTTAGGGATTTCTAAAGATTTAGTTTATTATGCTTTACAAAGTTTAGGAATAGAGGCCTTCGACCAGTTTGAAAATGAAGACCTAATGTCTTACATATTTGGGACCCCTTTAATACCCCAAGATACCTCTACAGTTATTACTGCTACATCAGAAATAATTTCTAAACAAGACTTAACAAAAGAAGTTTGGAAACGTTTATACCATAATGCCCCTTATCTTTTAAAAACAAAAGGCACAGCTAGGGGATTAAGGGCTTTAATTAATTGTTATGGTATTCCTGGTTCTTTATTGGATATAAAAGAATTTGGTAGTTCAAACCCAGATCAAGATAAATTTAAATTATATACATACGAAAAATTTAACCAAGTAATAGCGGGGGATTCTTTAGATGGTACTAAAAGAGGAATGTTTATAGAAACTAATTTTTCTTCATCTTTAACTAATGCATTATCATCCTCTAAAAAAACAATAGAATTTAGAATAAAACCTACAAGGGATGAAGAAAGACAACACCATTTATGTTCATTAACAAACCATGCATTAAACTCAGTATCATCTTCAGACCTTCATCTATTAATACATCCTTATACAAGTAGTGACGATTTCTACCTAACAGAGGATAGACCTCATTATGGTAAATTAGTATTACATCAATTTACTTCAAGTATAGCAGAAACAGAATATTTTAACATATATAACGGAAACTTTTGGGATATCAATTTATCAACCGATGGTATATCAGGTAGTAATTCTACTCTTACTTTTGGAGCATACCAGGCAAACCATTTAAGAGATGTCTTACATCATACACAATCTGTATCTATAACAGAAAAAACAAATGCAGAATCTTTTGGTAATCCTTATTATGATGGGGGGTCTAATTTACCAGGAGTATCTAAATTATTTATAGGGGGTATAAAAACAATAATAACTAATGGTATTGAGTCAAGTTCATTTTATACTAATAATAACACAAGTTCATTTGATTTAGGGTATGAAGGATCTCTATCAGAAGTAAGATATTATTTTGGAGAACAATTATCACACAGAACATTAAAACTCCACGCATTAGAGCCTTTAATGTATGGGGGTAATTCAATTTCATCCTCTTATGACCATTTAGTATTAAGATATCCATTAGCATTTGAATTAGATTTAAATACAGAGTCGGATAATATGTTACCTTCTTCTTCTTATGCATGGAATGCTTCTTTATCTCCAACAACTGTGGGGGGAACAACATTAACAGGACCTATTACAGGGGGTGCTATATTAAGCGCAAGTGGAACCTTCCAAACAGGTTCAGCACCAGATAATTATAGTGGTCAGCCTTTTAGTTCATCAGGAGCATTTGTATATCCTCCTTCGGGATCAACACTAGAGGACTCTATTATTTTTACAGTTGCTGGTACACCTTTACTACAATCTCACCACCCTAACCAAAATTTAAATTACTTAGAAGGATTTACTTATTTTAAACAAACGGATGTAGAATTAATAGTAGAAGAACACCATTTACCTACTCCTAACACAATTGGTAAATCTCCTATAAATAAAAAAGTATATATAGATTCAGGATCAACAGATGATGATATTTTATCTCCTGATATATTATCTCAACTTCCTATCACAGAAAGACAAGTACCTGACTTTAGTAATATTGGTGTATTTTTATCACCTCAAAATGAAATAAATGAAGATATAATTTATACTTTAGGTACATTTAGTTTAGATGAGTTTTTAGGGGATCCAAGAGAAGAAACACTTGATAAATATCAAGATTTTATACCATTGTTTAACCAATATTTTAAAAAATTAAAAAAAGGTGAAGAAAGATATAATATTTGGGATTTTGTAAGATGGACACAGTTTTTAGATCATACATTATTTGATTTAATAACAAAATTTACCCCACAAAAATCAATAGATAAAACAGGGGTATTAATTGAACCTCATTTCTTAGAAAGACCCAAATTTAAAAGATACCACCCTATAACTAGTAGACCCCAGTATAGTGGTACTATACAAGAAGTAACAGCATCTTTTTCTAAAAACAATAATAGATCACAACTAAATAATACTACAGGTTCAGTTGTTTTATCTCAATACAACTTCATAGGAACAGGAAGTGATGGTAAAGCATTAGGATCAGGGTATGACACAAACATAGACGTAGCAAAAGCACTATCTGGAAGTAGTACATGGGAACAAGGACCTATATCCTCCTCGGGAAATAGGGTTTCACGAACTATTGCTTTATCAAAAATCCCTTATACTAATGATTATCATGATACCCCACCAGGAGATTTTAACCCAGTTACATCTTCTCTTATAGTTGATTATGGGTCAAAAACATTAAGACCTTGGGCTTTAACTCCTAGAGGTAACTTTATGAGCTCTAAAGTTAGTAAAATAAAAAGAAAATCAGTATTCGAAAATAAATTAGGCCCTAACTTATTAGCATTTGGAAATTTTGAAGGAAACGTAAGTGGTTCTGGAGGCTGGACTAGATATTCTGCTCTCCAACCTTTTAATGATGCTGAATCATTTGAATTTGCAGAAGGAGGAGCTTCTGGATCAATTGGGGGGTACATGGAACATCCCGTTCCACAAATACAATATATTCCAGGTAAAAATATCAATCCTAGTACTTATAACACTCAATGTTTTATAGGACCTGGTAAAAGATACGAAATAACTTACACAGTAACTAAAGCAAGCACAGGGGGAACTTTTATGCTTCATATGCATGGAAGACCTACAAACACCAATTTATCTCTCCACCCAGCGGGAGCATTAGATTTAGGAACATATAAAGTTAGATGGACACAAGGACCAACAAACACAGGAAAGATAGTGTTATGGAATGATACAACTTTTGACGGAACAATAGATAATATAGAAGTAAGAGAAATCAACCCACAAGTACCTACTGAATTTGATGATTCTTTAATAGACATGGTAACATGGAAACGTTCTCGTTATGATGGATCAAGATTAACAGGAGCAAAAATCAACAAATACACAGCAGGAGATATAACTTATGGTTTAAATCCAGTTGTAGAACAATCATCAGTAGCTTTATACTTTGGAAAAACTTTAATAGGGGGTGATGGAGAAGATGATAATTTAGCTACAATAAAAAATCATTCTTATGTTGACATTGAAAAAATTATTTTAATTAATAAACGTAACGATAATGTTACAACTATTGATCTTAAAAATGAAAATTTTAAAGGGATAAATGGGTATATTGCAAGAGATTTTAAAGACGGATCTGAGTTTAATATAGAATTATTAGATGATAAAATTACACATAAATTAAGAGACACATATAAAGCTAAATTTAATCAAGGATATCTTAATAAAATTGTAGAACATAAAGGAATGAATGGAGGAGGAAGCATATATGGTGAAGGAATCCAAGTAGGATACATAGACAGTTCTTCATCTGATTTATTTTCTTCTTACGTAGGTACATCACAACATGTATTATGTTATGGAAACTATAGTAATACAATGAATAGTGATACTTTAATATTAAAAGAAAATGTTTTAACTAAAAAGATTTGGCCTCAAGAACACATATTTGGAGCAGTAGATTATATATCATCAAGTGCACAACATTATATTTACAATGACATGCAAGCCTTATCAACTTTTTACAATTCATTATTAATACCATATGCTTCAGAAAGCCAATATAGATTATTTGGAACTGTACAAAAAGGTCAACCAGTCCCTGCATTTAACTATTCAGCAGTAGAAGACTCAGGAATTAGAAGTATAAGTACATTTGAACTTGATTTAGAAAAATATCAAATTTCTTCATCTGGGACCTCATTACACACATTAATTTCTAGTAGTACAAGTGAAAATGGACTAAGAGACTTACTACAACCACACTCATTTGTTATTCCTATTATGCAAGGACCCCACGATGTTATAGTACCTCATGGTTATGGTAATGGAGGAAACACAGCTAACCATGCAGCTACATCAAATGGTAAAGTAGAATTACAATATTCATTTAGTGGTAATTCTTGGGCATTAGCAACTTATCAAATTTCATATTTAGAAGAAACAAATGTAATCATAGCAGATATAGACAAACCAATAGAATTATCAAATGATGTAGGTGATAAAGGATATGTACTTATACCAAATAACATAGATAAAGAAATAAGTGATAATTTAGATTTTTATTTAGATAAAGCAGGATTAAAAGAAAGTCCAAAAGAAAAATCACCTCCACGAGGAGTTTAACTTTTTGAAAATAATTTATATTTATAACAAAACACAACAACAATGGGATATTTAGACAATACAAGCATCACAGTAGATGCAATTTTAACTAAAAGAGGAAGAGAACTACTTGCAAGAGGAGATGGTTCTTTTAACATAACACAATTTGCATTAGCGGATGATGAAATCGATTATACTTTATATAACGAAAACCATCCAAATGGTTCTCAGTATTATGGAGAAGCAATAGAGAATATGCCTCTTTTAGAAGCTATTCCTGATGAAAATAATATAATGATCCATAAATTAGTTACATTACCAAGAGGAACAACCAAACTACCTATTGTAACAGCTAATATATCTAAAATCCAATTATCTTTAGGAGCAACAACATCAGTAAACCCAAATACATTAAACTTCCAAGGTTTAGCAAATGTAATAGAAACAGGAGGATATTTAGCAACTATAGCAGACAGAAGATTATTAGTAGCATTTGAGGGAGTAGGGGGAGCAGCAGCTTCTACAACAGCAAGACCATTTAGTAATTCAGCATTAAGTGAAACTATTAAAGGAACCTCATTTAGTTTAACAGCTATTAATAGTACTACACTATTTGGAAGTAATACAAAATTATTAACAACCTTAACAATTGAAGGAGTAGATTCAGGGGCAAGAGTAACTATCCCAGTTGAAATAACTAAAGACGTAATAGCAACTTCTAATACACAAGGAGTAACAGGAGTAACATTAACATAATAAAATATGGCATCATATAGCAGACTAAACCCAGAAGATCTATCAGTAAGTACAGATAAAGTAACATCAAATGCATGGAGTGATGATACAGATACTTTAACAACTTTTTTTACATCCTCAACACAAGCAGTTTATACAAACGCAACATCACAAGGTAATTTCTTTTTAGAAGTATATAAAGATAATGTAAACGACACAGGTAGCGCATTACCTCAATTTACTGTAGCTTATGGGCATCAAGGAGGATCAGGATCATTAAATTTTACAAACACAGCAGGAGCTTTAGGAAACACAGCAACCAAATGTGTTTATAATCAATATAGACAATTAGTTTTTGGAGATGAAAATTCAAATTTCTCATTTAATGGTCATGAGCCAAAAGATATTTGGGTAATTAATGTATCTAGAGGAAGATACAAACACGCATTAAAAGCGGGATCATTAAACCTAAAAATCAACGATGGTACTACAGTATCTTATTTCACAGATGATAGTGTTACTCTAACAGGTTCATCAACTATAACTAATTTAGGAAGACAATTTAATTTAGTATCTGGTTCAAGTGGGGAAATGTTAGGAACCTCTCTAAACCAAACAACAGCAGGTAGTGGTTCCTTTGGTTTTGTTTATCCCGAAGCAGGAGTAATCATTATTAATGGTGAAGCTATGAGAAACGTAACATCAAATAAATGGACTGAAGGAAGTAGTCATAGTTCTAATCAAGAAAAAGCTAAACTATTATATGACTATTTAAAAGCATCAGGTACTTTTCAAGTAGACAGTGAAGAAAAAGTATCTTCACAATACATGTTTGTAAGAGTCAAAAACAGCGAATTTAATTACTCGTCTAACCCATCTTATATAGATACTAACGGTAACCTAAATAACACAACAATGGCGGATTCACCCTCAACCTATATAACAACAGTAGGTCTATATAATGATGATAATAACTTACTAGCGGTAGCAAAATTAAGCCAACCATTAAAAAAAGACTTTACTACAGAGGCATTAGTTAGAATTAAGTTGGACTACTAAAATGTACTTAAATGGCAACATTCAAATCCCTTAGTCCTAACGATGTATCTCGAGTACCTTTTAATGCTAATAAGTTATTCCAATTTACTTCAGCTTCATTATCTACATCATCTATAGGAATTACTATACAAACTTTTGAGCATACTACTTCTAGTTTAGATACTTTTAGTAGTAGCTCCACAGATTCTGAAAATACTGTAAAATACTATCAATTAGACCATTTATTTTATAAAAATTACACACGAGATATATCTAATAAATTAGGAGACACTAGCTATTTAATCCAAAACAGAACTTTATATACAAAAGCTAACGTAATTTCTGTTCCTTGTTCTTTATATGGGAATAAAATAAAACCAGGAACTTTTTACTACTCAGGAAGTTTAAAAACCCTAATAGATGATAGTAAAGGAAATCTAATAATTTCAGGTACTAATTTAACTAGTCATAGTATTGATGAAAGAGAAAAAGTACTATTTATAGGACCAGTAAAAGGATTTAAACAATACGATGTTAATTATAATTTATATGGAAAAACTACACCTAATCCTATAACACATTATAATAAAGGAGGAATATATGATGATAGTTATTATAACAATACTATAGAATATAAAAACATAATTTTTAAAGAAGAAGATTATGGAAATAATATAAAAGTACCAGCTATAAATTTTTGTCGTAATGCGGGGGAAAATTTAGTACCTAATGGAGATATGGAGTCAAGTGGTAGTTGGCTTCTTTCAAATGCAGCTTCTGCGTCCTATGTAGATGGGGGCCAAAATCCAAGACCATCAACTTTACCTTCCCTTCACCACCCAGGTGATAATAACCATTCATATGCATATGCAATATCCGGATCAAATCACTCATTATATCAAACTTTAACTAATCTCAAACCAGACACATTATATGAAATAACTTGGGATATGTTAAGACCTTCAGGTTCTTTAGATTTAACAAACCAATTATCTTTTACTAATACTACATCAAATGCAGGAAATGGATATATTCAAGGGAATATGGTAGCTCAAGATGATAAATGGGTCAGATCTACTGAGTATATGAGAACAAATGTAGGATCAACAAGTTGGAATTTAAAATTTACTCCTGGGGGGATTACAACAGGTTCAGCAGATAATCCTTCAGGTTCCATATATTATATAGATAATGTATATGTAAAAGAAGTAAATGATAATTATCAACCATTAAATTTCTCTTCAGTTAAATTACCTCATAACGAAACTTACAACTTTAACCCAGGTGAAGATTTTGCAATATCAATGTATATTAAACCTGAAAAACATCATCTCAAAGATGTTATAGGTATACATAAGGATAATAATAGTGGAGGTTATTTAATATGTAAAAGCACAAAAGAATCAAAAATACCAACCCCTATACACCAACCATTATACACAACAGGATCCTCTCAAGTAATAAACATAAAAACACATAATCAATATCCTTTTGAAATATTTTTAGATGAAGGCAGCATATTAACTTTTAGAAAAACAGATGGTACTTTTACACCTATAGTTACAGCTCCTATAAATACAAGCTCTCTACAACATATAGTTTGTATGACTTCTGCTTCTGAAATGAGTATATGGATATCAGGATCAAAAATATCCTCAACCACAGACACAACAACTTACCAAACAGAAAACCAAGCAGATGTATATATAGGGAGTAAAGGAGAAACCAGCCATTTTTATAGAGGTAGTATGTCTAATTTGATGATTTTTAATTCTTCAAGAACTGAAGAACAAATAAAATCAATATCTTCAAGTATAAATGGTTCCCCTTATGTAGGAAATATATTTTATTCAAATGGGTTAGCAACTGCAACCCACCCAAAACACCAGGAAATATTTAAACCTATAAAAGCACAACCCCAAAGATATTACCCACTTAACAACACAGCAACATCCTCAGCAGCAAATAATGGAGAAGGTAGTTTTAATGATTTAAGTAGATATAGTCAGGATTCAATAGCTTACACTTATTTGTCGGCTTCAGCCCATTATAATGATGCAGTAACTCAAGCTTTAAGCACAGCAACTTTTGACACAGTAACTCATAATAATTTTACAGGAGAATTATTGTCAATCAGTGCTTCTTTATCAGGATCAACAGGATTAAATCATAGAGGTAGAGAATCAGTAGATATACCAGCTTATGAATTTGATAGAAGTGGTAAATGGAGTATATCTTGGCTTATGAAAGAAACACCAGGATTTCATGGAACATCAAGTGCACTTATGGGGGCTGATTTAGATCAAAATGATGGGTTTTCAAATTATACACGTCCATATATTTACATTCATTCTTCTAATAAAATCTATCTTAGAACCAAAAACATCCATGATTTTTGGAATTCACAAACAACAGTAACTAACAGATCAGCAAGTAACCACCATGTAATAAACTATGATGGAACAAACCCTTTATCAGCTAGTATGAGTTTCTATGAGAATGGAAATTTAATGGGAACCCACACAAAAGACATATCAAGACACACAGACTCAGGTTCATTTTATATAGAAACATTAGGAGCTGGATATTGGACATCTGGTAGAATAACCTACGGTTATTCAGGATCAATAGGACAAGTAATGTTTTTTGACCATATGTTAACTACAGAAAGCATTCAAGCATTAAACCAAAACCCATCAAATGGAGAATTTGGAAATATAATGAATAATATTAAATTCAAAAATATTCATCCTATATACGAAAATGAATACCAATGTACTATAAACGCAGATGAATATAATTTTACACACAATATTTCAACAAGAAAAATTAAATCAGATCAAAAACCAGATTTAGCAAATTTCGCAACAAGTTCACTTTTTAAACCTTATGTTACTACAATTGGTTTATATAATGAAAATAATGAATTGTTAGTAGTTGGTAAACTTGGACAACCTGTAAGAATGTCAGATGAAACTGACACAACTTTCGTACTTCGCTGGGATACCTAAAATACCTTTCGTACATTCACCATTATGTGGTATTACTTAAACAATCAAATCAACGAAATCATTGACCTCCCTGAAGGAGCGTTCGGTTTTATTTATCAAACAACTCACTTACCAACTGGAAAAAAGTACATTGGTAAAAAATCTTTAATTTACAATTTAAAGAAAAAATTAGGCAAAAAAGAAAAAGCACTTTGGGAAGGTAAAGGTCGTCCTCCTGTATTTAAAAGAGTACAAAAGGAAAGCGATTGGAAA
>Ga0181395_1000345_pt1 | contig 19823 bp, 13 predicted proteins | sample 18SPOviralmetaG_FD_130124 | JGI IMG/M metagenome (GOLD analysis project Ga0181395, IMG submission 130124) | Marine viral communities from the oligotrophic San Pedro Time Series (SPOT) site, San Pedro Channel, CA, USA - 18 SPOT_SRF_2010-12-16 | ecosystem: Environmental > Aquatic > Marine > Strait...
CGCTGGAGCTATAATTTCAATTTGTGATAATGAATTACCATCAAAGTTACCAGTTACAGTAATAGTTCCAGTTTTTGTAGTTCCATCCGCTGTGTTTTGGAATATCATGTGCCTGTTAATAGTTGGCGTATGTGTTGTTAAGTTTGCTAATACCGCGGTATCAGTTCCAGCTGAAATAGTCATCGCTGTAGCAGTAGAACCACCAGTTCCACTAGTGCTGTCATCAGTATGTGTTAAAAACTTATCAAGTAACAACTGTGATGTTAAATCTGCTGATCCATATTTTTCTATTTCAATATCAGCTGTTATTTTATATACATAAATTTCACTGTCAGTATTTTGACCTAAGAAATTATATGTGCCTGACATAGTTCCACTAGCGGAGTCTGACATTGTTATAGTTAAACCGTCTGCGCTTATAGCTGTTACACTAGCGTTCGCATGCGCGTTAGTACCTGATATGTGCATACCCACTTTAATATTACTATTTGCAGCACTTATTGTCATTGCTGTACCAGCACTACCTGATCCTGTAGCTGTTGTATCCGCTGCTGCTGCGCCAGTAATATTTGCTATGCTAAACTCATAGCTGTTAGGCGGTGAAAAAGTTAATGTTTCACCAGATGGTATTGTTTGCGCAGATGATAAAACTAAAGCAGTATTACTTATAGAAGCAATAGTTACTTCAGTTTCTGTTCCAACTGGCGATATACTTGTACTTGTTACAACCATACCGGCAACTAAGCTATTACTGCTACTGCTCAATGTAACGTTTGTTGAATTTCCTACAGCAGAAGCTGTTGTTAATTCTGCCGTGTTGTTTGTAAAGTCATCTTCAGTAACACCAGCTGACGTAGGTATTATGTGGTCATCCGCGTCATCTCCCGCTGCTGCTCTGTATATATAAAACTCAAGTTCTATAGCTCCAGATGATTCTTCAGCAGATGGTTCACCTAAACTGTAATAAGAACTTGCTACTGTATCTGCAGTTGCTGATGATCCAGTTCCTGGATGTATTTTAGCATTAGAAGTAACCGCATTAAATGTTAACGTAACATCGGCATATTGATTTAATGTTACTGGATTTGATCCTGTAAAGTTTGTTGCTATAGTTGCGTCTTCAATTTCATATTTAAAAGTTTTTGATGCGCTTGATGATGCATAAACCTCAGCTATCGCATATTGACCAGTTGATGGTATTGTTAATTGCGTAGGAATTAACTCCCATGAATCACCATCCCAATAATGCTTTGTGCCATCACTTACTATTCTACTAATTTTAAATGTTGCTGTATCTACACCTACAACTGTAAGTGTTCTGTTTTCACCTCTTCTGCTTATTGACTTAGTATTAACATCTAAACCAGTTATTTCAACAGTAGGTGCTACAAATATTTTTTCTGCTTTTGCTGTAAATAAAAGCTTATCTCCGGTTACATTAACTGCTCCATGCTTGTAGTTAATGGTAAACGTTACTTTAGTTACATTGTTGTCTGCATCAGTTATAGTATTTGCTGTTGATATTGTATAAGCGCTTTCTGTATCAGAATCTTGCGTAATAACTTCACATGTAGGTGTTGTTGGAAAGTAATAACCAGATGATGCCGTAAATGCTATATCATTTGGCGTGCCAAAGTCAATTTGTGAATTTGTTAAATATGTTGCGCTTTTTGAATACGCATTATCAACAGAACTGCTTGTAGCCACTGAATTTTTTAAAAAAGAAGCATTTTCTGTTACAACATCATAAGTACCAGCAATTGAATATGTATTAAGCGTGCCACCGTTTGCTAAATCTAAACTAATTGCTAAATTAGTATCTGCAGAAGCAGCTAAACTTGCAAATTGAAGTCTTAACACACCAGTTGAACTATTCCAAGTTGAAGTACCTGATCCAATAGCTATAAAAGCTGTTGGACTTTGTGATGAAATACTTTGACTGCTTGGTAATGCATAACCATTATCAGCTGTAAATGTTATTTTTAAATCATTAAAATCATCTACGTTAAAACCACTTGCATTATTATATCTTCTTATAACATTACCGTCTAATACCCAGTGTGAGCTAGCAGCTGAATCTGTAACGCTGGCTATAGTTAATCCAGTTTCAGCAGCAACAGTTATCACAGCAGCATATCCACTTATTGATGTGTTTCCAGATATAGACGCTAGTTGACCAATGCCTTGCACTGAAAACTCTTCTGAATCAACATTTGATAAAACAGTTGTATCTCCTTTTATGTAATTAAAATACTTGCCTTCTTTTCTTTTAAACTCTCTTATTGAACCAGTATCTTCGTTTGTTGTTATAGAATCAACATGCCATCCTCTTGATATCGTTTCACTTAACTGTGCTATTTGTGCTTCGGAATATCCACCTTCTATTAACTCACCCATTGTGTAACCAGGTATTTTTATATCAGTTAAACCTTGATCTGTTAAGTCATTACCTGAACCATCAATAGTTATTACACCTTGATATGTATATTCTTTTGCATCAGTACCTTCATAAGAAATAGTTTTAAATCCTTTTATAGTATCTGAAACATCGTTAATTAAAACCTTAACAGATGAATCGTATTGAGTACCATAAAAGTTATTTCTTGTTGTGTTTGTATGTACCCATATTTCACCATTATAAAAAGTATAATACTTGTTATTTAACGAACACCCTGACTCTGGAATAAATGATTTGAAACTTGGCCAGCCTTTTACTTTACTGTCATAACTTAAAGTATAATCAGTTGTACCTTTAACCGTTAAATTGTATAGACCTTTGTTTTGGTTATATGTACCTATTAGTGACGTAGATGCTGGTAGGTTGTCTTTAAACCAGTCTCTCATACCTTGATCTGATATATTGATTAACTGTGTCCCAGAAAGCGCGAGAACGGCTCCTCTGGCTTTATCAGTAAAATAAGCATTATTTACATGCGATACAAATGACGTAGGATCTTTAGATATACCGTATTCACCAGGAAAAGGCTTAACACTGCCTAATACTCTATTTGTAGCTGTTAAGTTTGCGGACCCATCAGCATTGTATAAAGCATCTTTATTAGCATACATTGTTAAAATTTTGTCTTCACATAATGTAATTAAATCACCAAACCTTGCATGTAACTTTTGTATACTTCCATAATACGGGTTAATATCTTTTGTTATAGGCTCTGCTTGTATAAATTGATTTAATCTATTTATTCCGCTTGTTGAATTAAATATACCTGAAAATATTAAACCATTTTGTTTGTGTTCTTCTTTATATTGCTCAGCGAGTGGCGCTGACACTTTAACTCCCTTGTCTATTTTAACAGCATTAAAATCATCTCTTAATCTATCTGATTCAACACCATTACCAAAACTATAACAGTTAAACCAATTTAATGATTGTGTATGACCATGAAAATTACCATCTGCAATAGCAACAGCTGTTGACGCATCTGAAAACGTTGCGGTTACAGTAAAGCTGTATATACCTTTTGAGTCTGTTAATGTTAGTGTTTCGTCTGTTTTTGCATCATCTGAGTTTTGTGATAATGTAAAGTTATTAGCGTCTGTTATTGAAGCTATAGTTGTGCTTGCTTGTATACCCTCACCTGTTACTGTCATACCAGGTTTTATAATTGGGTATGCATCACTTATTTCATAATATAAATCTAAGTCTATTGATTCTTTAGGCTCTGTCTCAAATATTGCTGGATTTGAAGATGAGATCATATCATTACCTAAAGGTAAATCTTTTTGCATTATATTTATTTTTGTAATTCTACCTGTTGAGCCAGAACCACTGTATGTAAACACATCATCATAACCTTCACCAGTATCTGTGTTTTTTATTGTCAAGTTATACGCTCTACGTTTTCCAGCTATAAACTTTCTATTTCTACCGCTTTTTCTTCTAAACTGATAGTCAATTGTAGCATCTGTTATTTCGTATATAGCGCCAGTATCACCATTAGCATTAGCAAACTGTATATACGTGCCAGAGTTAGATAAATTTTCTAAAAACTGATTAACTGTATCTAGTTCATTATGTTTCTTACCCTTATCACTTGTAACATTATCTTGCCAGTCTTCACCATAATTAACACCTGCCCAATAAACTGTAAATGTATTTTTTCCTAACACCGGGTGTATATTTGCTACTTGCGTAAAATCATCTTTTGCTTTAGTATCAGTCCAAGCTAAATCAGATCTTGCTTTTTTCTTTGTTACACCATCATCTGATATAGTTCTTGAAAAGTCATTAGTTATATCTTGATCAACATCTCTACTATATAATATATTATATTCAGTATCTAGAGCTGGAAATGATTGTATTATATTTGTATCAAAAACTGAGTTCCTATTTATTTTAACAAAAAATCTACCATAAAATTCTGCTTTTTCAACTTCTCTTTCTTCAAATAACTTTATTGTTATAGTGTCATTATCTTCAACATAACTACTGCCAAGTATTGTTGAGTCAACATCTTTTATAGGATCTTTTAAAACAAAATCATAAACGTATTTATTATCACCACTACCATCTACTTCACCGTTTAAACCACCGTTTGATATTTTATACTGACCAGTGGTTCCACCAGATGTTGTAAATGTTATTACACCATCACCATTTAAACCATCAGCGAATTTATTATTTTCTGAATACTTAGGTCCTTTTAATTGAAATGCAACAGCTCCAACTTGTGGTGCATTAATAGCGCTGTCTAATATTTCTAGTTTTGAGTTAGCAACAGACTGCGATACCATTTTTATATTTTTAGGCGCTTCATTTTGAATATCTAAAACTTTATATCTAGCATCAACAGATATAGCAATATCTTTATCATGTTGTTTTTTAAGTATTAAATAGCTATCATCTTGTATTTTGTTTCTTTCAGATGAAGGAAAACTTAACCAAACATTACCATCATCAGCTAAATAAAATCTATCTAATGCTATATTATAATATTCATTAGAAGTTTCTTTAACAAAAAATTTATAATGTGTTGCAAAGTCAGGCGCGTCATTAACTAGCTTACATTGTAGCGAGTTAACCTTATCAGCAAAAGATTTATCAATTTGTTTTGCCGCTTTTTTGTTTGAAAATACAGGTGTTTCTCTACCATAAGCGTCTTTGTAAACAGCACCAACTTGATATGTCCTTTGTGATTTTAAAGATTTTTGAGGAGCCTTAATAGTTGTTATATCATTTGAAGTTATAGCAGTTTCTACATTAGGTATGTTTTGTTTTAAAATATCATACTGCTGGTAGTAGTTAGCGTATATTAACCTGTTTGCTGTAATTTCTTGTGCTAAAGCTTTTTTAGGCACATTATCCCAAGGTCTTAATATTTGTTTAGAATCTACAACACTTCCAATTATCTCAGATTGTATCTCGTATGATGTTTCATTATTTTTAAGCGTGTCAACAACATAAACTAAATTATTACTTGATTCTTTATATAATATGTCAACCTCATCTACATCAGCGGGTTGTGTGTCTTGTAAGTTAACTGTTAAAGATCTTAGTGTATTTAACATACCTATATTGTGACCATCCGCAGATTTATACTCAAAGTTTGTAGGTAAAAACGCAGGAACTGAAAATGGTGAAAACGTTGAGTACTCTCCATCTTTATACTTCCATCGCAGTGCAAATCTTACAAATTTCTTTTCAAACATTGGCTCTTCTTCATCTAATAAAACTGACCATTGTATTGTTTCGTTAGGTGTATCTGAAGGTATTGTCTGTATTTTACCTGTTATATTGTTAGTTAAAGCTGTTGTGAAGTTGTTTAATTTAGTAATTAATACTTTAATTGTGTACTCTTCATTTTCTTCATCCGTGTGACTCAGCGTTATAATATCATCTTTCTTAAAATTAGCAGATGGAGTTAATGCTAAAGTAACTGAAGTTTGAGCTGCTAAAGGATCACCACTACCGTCTGTAAATTTAAAACGCGAGTATACTTTTGTAGTACCTGTTCCATTGCCAGTTCTTTTTGAATTAGCCATTGTTAGTGTTGGCGCATTTATTGGCCCTAACTTTGCTACAGTAATATTGTTTTCTGTAAATGCTGATCCATTAAAAGTTGTGTGAGTGTTAAAATCTAGAGAACCAGACTTAAATGATGAGATTTTTATTTTTTTAGGTTCATGTTGGTTGTCTGTCCATAATAACAAGCCGTTTATAATATTAACACCTGTGATAGGATAACTTGAACTAAAATTTAGTATACTATTTTTATCAACTAATATTGGTGCTATAACACCTGTTGATTCTGTATATTCTGCTATACAACTAACTCCTGTTGCAGCTATAAACCAGTATATTTTATTATTTTGATAATCTATTATTGATCCTATACACGTGGGATTAGTTAAATCATCGATAGCATTTGATACATCATCCCATCCAGTTGCAGATAAAACCTTTGTGTTAGCGTCATATGTCTTGCCTACTAATTTAGTATTACCTAAAACATTTTGTACAGCGCCTACGTCAGACCCTTCTGATGTAGATATTTCTATATTTTCTGCATTTCTATATTCACCGTTAGGAACTAGCCTTTCGTCTAGATCCTTATTCATTTTACCGGCTCTAAAATGATGTTTTAACTCTGACATATTTTATTAATGTTTAATCTGTTTCGATTTTCCTCGCATTATTTGAGTTAACTCTTCAGCTTTTAAATTAGACAATCTAAGTTTAGCTTTTCTAGTTTCTGCAAATCTTTCTTTTTTATACTGCTGTATTAAAAATGGTGGTGTATTAGCTCTTGTTGATAAAATAGCATAAGCAATATATTTATACATAGCTTCTTCTGCTAACTTGTGTACTTGCATCTCATCATCAGTACCTAAGCTATCACTTATATATTTTAAAGTAACAGTTTTAGCGCTTAAATTTGAACTAAAATGTATTTTACCTTTTAATGGATCAATGTAAAAACTTCCGTTATTTTGTGCGTATTGAGGATCAATACCATATCTGTTACCTATATTTAAATCCTGCAAGTCTTCTCTAATATTTCTTTTAGTATCAGTAGCATCTTCATTAGTGTTGTTTTTATAATTACTCCAAGTATCTGAATTTTCTGCTGATAAAACTTCACCAGTTGTTTCATCAAATAAATAATTGTAATTATCATCTTGTAATAAAGCTTTTGGATTACTTGTTTTACTAGCTGGATATATAATATGCTCTATACCATCATCACTTCCCATCCACGATAATTTAACATAGTTTACGTAGTCATGCGGTAATTTCATAACTAATGTAGGCGGTATTTCTATTTCTTGTGATTTTTCTGATCTAAAAGTATCATAACTCATTTCAGCTAAACCTCTTTGTGCGTGAAAAGCAACTAAGCTTCTTGGTGTTTTTGATATTATACGATCTTCACCAACATATGATATTAAAAAGTTATTAATAATATCTTTTAGTTTTATGTATTGATAATTACCAAATTGCTCAGCAACGTCTGTTTGTTTAACTATTAAAGTCATGCCAGCTAACGGCGCTCCATTGCTAGCTTGTATTGTTGAATCGTAATCTGTAGAAGAAAACGTTAAAGTAGGAGATGAATAACTGTAGTTAGAACTTGATACTTGTTTGCCATTTATAAAAACATCAAATTGAGTTTCAGCTGTAGGTAGTGTACTAAAATAAGCAGTTGTTAATGTAAATGCTACAGTACCGCTACTACCAGAACCATTAATTGTTTCACCCCAAGCACTTTGACTTTGATTGTAATACGACTCTTGTGTTGTTGTTCCTAGTAATCCCATTTATTTATGATTTTTCTTGTTGTATTGTTTCTGTTTCTTCTTTATCAGCTACTTGAATTAAACCTGTGTCTTTCATAGTTATACCAGCTAATTCTAGTATTTTAATTACTAATTTAGTTTCTTCTGAAGCGTGAAGTTCAAAATCAACAGCATTCGTTGAGTTGTATAAAGCTTCACTATTTACAATTGTGTATGCCCATTGTACTTTTGTAGGCTTTGCAATATAATTACATGCTACGAGATTTATATTTGTAATACTCGTAGGATATATTTGAAAAGTCGTTGGTGTTAGTTGTATATAGATAGGGCGTTCTAACGTAGGTTGCGTTAATGGTGAATTTAATATATGATGTGCTTTGTTTTGATCAATTTTTTCTATTTCGACTAAACCACTGTGATTACTACTTGCTGCCAGTGTAGCATTATGATAATGTATTTCACCCATTTTATAATGAGTTGGAAAAGTGCCTATGCCAGCTGCTGTTAATCCGGCTAAATCTTGTCTAAATTTTTCAAATACATCAATTTTTTCTTTCAATGTATCTACTTGATCTGCGTAGATTGTGTCATTTCCTGGTCTTCTCATGAACTGAGATAAGTCATAGAAATATTGCTCAAATATTTCTAATTGCGCTTGATTTGCTAGTAAATTAAACTCTTGAGGTGTTACATAACCTCTTTGCTCTTTATTAGCAATTGCTAATACTTTTTGATATACAGTGTCTATACTTACTGCCATAATTTCTTTTGTTTATATAGTGTAGTCACCCGTATAGAGTGACTACTCTATAAAGTGATTTATAATTGTTTTAAAATATTTTGGTATATTTCCATACCATCATCTGTTTTAAAGTATGCAGCTAATGCTGAATAAGGATTTTCATCAAATGGAACGGTCATGACTTTTCTGTCATTACTTCCCCAATGAAAAGTTCTGTTGTCACTTGAAAGTCTAAGTAATCCAGCTTCAACAGCTTTAATACCAACATTTCTAAGTTCAACATTACCATCATTAACTAACTCTAAGAATAATTTAGGATTTCTTTTAGCATAAAGCATAACATCTCTTTTTATCTCCTTAGATGCCATGTTACTTACCTTATTACCTTGATCTACTCTTAATACCGCTTCTGCTAAATCTATTTCAATATTTCTAGCTGTATTTAAAGCTTCTAGTTCTAGTTCAAGTTCTCCTAACTCATCTTTAGCTTCTTCAACTGGATCAAACTCATAAAATAATCTATTTGCTTGAGGATGATATAGTGATAATAATTTTTGTAGTGTTTGTTTTTCTTTTGGAACATTTAATATTCCATCAGTAAAAGTTACGTGACCTAATCTAGCGTCACCTTTAAATTCATCTACAAAAGGTGTTTTTTGATTTTCTGTATATTTCAACTCTCTCTCATATCCCTTCTCATTATCAAACCAATAAATACCTCTACTTTGTATAGTATATGATAATGGTGATAAACCATCTCTTAAATAATATACTCTGTCTTTAATATCCCAGGCGTTTTTATCAGCAACGACTGGCGTTTTAACATCAACTGGCTCTTTTGCCACTGATGCTTTTTTCATAGTAACTTCTGTTTTAGAAGTTTTCTTTTTTGATTTTTCCATAATATAATATAATTAAATAATTAAAAAATAAAGGGCTAGGTGCCGAAGCACCTAACTCTTTAAAATAATGTATTAGTTAAGAATCATGAAGTTATTAGCTCCTTGAACAACTAAACATCTTTCTGATAGGTAATGTACCTCCATTGCATCAAGATCAGAAGTGATGTTTCCACCAACTGAACCAGTGATCCAAGTTTTCATTCTTCTATCATCAGATTGTGAAGCTCTGTATCTTACGTGTAAGAAAGGTCTTTTCATATTTCTACCTAAAGACTCATCATAAACAGTTGATACACCAGCTGGAATTACAACCGCTCTAACGTCGTTGTAATCGCCATCTACTTGACCTCTTAATGAAGCATCGTTTAGATATTTCCAGTCAGATTTGTAGAAGTCATAAGAACCTCTTCTGAAACCAGAGAAACCTAAATTTAATGCCATATCCTCATCGTTACTGAATACTCCGTAAGAAGTACCACCTGAACCATAAGAATTTTGTGCTGCAAGCATATCATCTATTGCTAAAGATACACTTCTGTTGCAGTACAACATGTTTTCTTCAATCGCACCTTGTCCATCAAATTTCTTAAGGATATTATCAAAAGATCCTAAGTCATCTGCTGCACTAGTACCAACGATACCAGAAGTAACGTGACCTCTGTCATTGATTGCTGCGAATAAACCTTCAGTACCAAAATCCGCGCCAGCTCCAGATAATTCTGAATCTACTGCAGAAGAACCAGGTACACCAAGTTCACCTTCTATACATGCCATTTCTAAGTAATCAGAGAATCTAGCTCTTGTATCACCTTCAGCTTTTAAATACCATAGGTAACCATTTTGACCTTCTTCACCTGAAATTTCTACCCAACCAATAGCTGATGCGTCTGAACCACTTACTTCAAATTTATCTTTGATAATAATTGGTTTGTTCACATGAGATTTATGTTGAGGTGTTACTGCGTTAGACATTCCGCTATCTCCTTTTTTGAATTCAGATCCATAAACGAAGAAAGAACATCTAGCTGCAGCGTCATCATCAGTTGTAACAAATCCACTTACTGCACCAACAGTTGCTACTGCGTAAGGAAGAGCTGTTAAAGTACCTGCTGCTGAATCAGCTGCAGAAACATAACATTTTGTTATTGTAGGGCTAGACTCACCATCAGATAATACGATAGTTTGACCAACTCTAACACCGTGATTAGTTGCGCCAGTAATAGTACCAGCGTTTGCTACAGATACTCCTGTTACAGAGATGTGTAGTCTACCTTGTTCTGACCAGATTACTCTGTCAGCTGTCATAGCCTCTTCAGCACCTACTTGAGAAAGGAAACCAGAGATAGTTCTATTACCGAACACCTCAGCTTCTTTTTCTATAATATCAGGTAGATATTGTTGAGCCCAACCTTCAGTACTAGATGACGTAAAGTCAATATAGTTACTAGAAAGGGTTTGTTGTTTTGGGGCTGGAGTTGAGTTTAAATTCGACCCAGCCGTTGGGTTAATTGCTGCCATTTTATTTTAAATTTTAAATGTTTAAAGTTATTTTCTAATTTTAAATCGAAGTCTATCAGTAGAGTCGCCACTTATCGCTCTTACTTTTACACCACTAACATCTGTTTCATTAGTAGCTCTAGGAGACATATCAATGTTTTTAGATCGTGCAATACTTTCTTTAACACCGTCTGCTTTTCCTTGTTCGTAAAAATGATTTGCAACAGCATCAGCGTTCATAGCTGTAAACATAGATTTATGATACCCTTCAGCGTTATTAATTAGTTTACTTTTCTTATCTAAAAAATTAGATACAAAGTTATTAATATCACTTTGTTGTTCTTTAACTCTGTTTACATCTTTAACATTAAATCTAAACTTTTTATCTCCGACATTATATTCAAAACCTTTGAACTTGTCGTTAAAAACATTATTTGTTTTTTGTGTAAAAGTTGATCTTTGTTGTTCTAATGCTTTTTCTTCTACCTCGTTCTTCTCATTGTATCTATTAAAAAAATCAATTGCCTTTTTTTGCTCAGGATTTAACTTTGAGCCTGCTTTGATTTCCGCATAGTATTTAGACTTTAGCCCGTCTAAGTGGCTTTTAGCGTCGGCAACTTGCTCTTTAAACGCTAATTTCTTTCTCTTAACATCAACTACTTCATCTACTTCTTCATCGTAGTCAAATCTATCTTCTATAAGAAAATCAACTTCATCACTTGTTAAGTGTGATTTAGTTTGATTATAATACTCTCTTAATAAAGCTTTATCATCAAGTTTATTGTAATCTTGATTTAATTTTACGTAATCGTTAAGATCACCACCAGTTTCATCCATAAAGTCCACAACTTTTTGAATATTATCCGGTAGTTCTTTGCCAGTTTCTTTAGCTTCTTCTACAGCTTCTTCAACTGCTTCTTCAATTGTCTCAGCTTTATCTTCAACAACCTCATCAGTTTTTTCTTCTGTAATCTCTTCCAAAACTGGTTTTTCAGTTTCTTCTTCTTTGGTTTCAACCTTTTCCTCTTTAACTTCCTCAACAATCTTATCATTGACTTCTTCTTTAGGTTGCTCTTCTTCCTGCTTTTCTTCTGCAGAAGCTTTAGACATATCAACCTTTAACGGTTCATTGTCTACAGCCATTTTTTTCATTGACGGTTTTTTCTTTACTTTTAATTTACCATCATTTTCTGTTGCTTTCACTTCAGCAGCAGAATCAGTAGTCTCTTCTACCTTTTCTTTTTTTGCTTTTGCCATAATATAATATTATATAATTAATTAAACATATGTACTCTCGTACAATTTTTTTATTTTCCTATGTATGCTACAACCTGTCCCGCATTAACATCAATTTCAGTATATCTACCATAAATTGTTACGCCAGATTTTAAATCTAAGTTTGTGTTTGTTATTTGAACACCACCAGATCCTTCTAAATTAGTTTCAGAACCTGCAGCTAAATCATTAGCAGCATCCTCTGTGTTAGCGAATACAGTTGCTGTTTCTGCAACTAAACCACCTGAACTATCAAAATCAGTGTCAGTTATTGCTGTTATAGCAATAAACACACATCCTGTAGGAGGTTTAATAGCATCACTAGAAGCTGTTGTAAAAACAGATCCCATTATTTTGCCAGTCCAATCTTGTACTACTTTTGCCATTTTACTATTATTTATTTGTTAAACATATTATAATTCTATTCCGCCACCCATTATATCATTACCTGAAGACTCAAACTTTTTAGGTGGTGCTTGATTATTTCTTTGATCAATTAATTCAGATTGTTGACTAGCTTGTATTCTAGTTCTTTCATCTTTACGATCTTCTTTTGTACTCTCCTTCATCTTTGTGGTTTCAAGCTCTTTTTCTTTTAATTTCATGTTTAGCTCAAACTCATGATTCATTAACTCTTTCTTTAGATTAGCTTCTTGTTGTTGTTTTTGCTGCTCTAATTGACTCTTTGCAGTTTCAAGTTCAATTTTACTTTGTGTTAAAGCCTGTTGTTTCTGTACTTCTGCTTGAGCTGCAACTTGCTGCGACTCCGCGTTAGCTTGTGATTGCGCTTTTATATTCTGTTGTTGCATTGCTTGGTCTTGCTCTATTTTTTTCTTTCTTCTTAATTTAAGAAGTTGATTTGCAAGTTTTACGTTTTTAATTTCTCTTATATCAATAGCATCTTCTAGCTCAATGCTATTTTTTGCAATGGCGGCTTGTATGTTATTTTCTAACATTGCTTTTTCTTCTTCATCTGGTGCTAGTTCAATAAATATACCAAAATCATGAAGATGTAATGTAGACAAATCATCTAAAGTACCAACGTTATGAGCTCCAATAGCTTGTATAAAAGCTTCTCTTGTTGGTGAATACTCTAATACATCTGCGATTCTCATAGATAAACACTCACATAATTCTGAAGTTATTAACAAACCACCTTGTAATATATGTCTTGTTGCAACATTTGAATTAGCTGCTGCTAACTTTTGTACACCTACTAATGTATTAGCATCTGGCATACTACCGTCTCTTGCTTCATTTAATCCAGTAACATCTCTTATCATTTGTAAATAATAATTGTATGTCTGTATTAACGCTTGCATTTTATTACCACCACTACCACTTTGAATTTCTTGTATAGGTACTTTACCTGGATTACCATCTCCGTCTGCTGTTAATGATCTTCCAATAACACTACCAGTTTGGAAAAACATATTTAACGCTTCTTGTGGATTGTAGTTTGTACCGTTACCTAAATCAACTTCAGCTAAACCATCAGCGTCTAAATAAACACCATCAGGAACCATACGCGACATAACCTGTTGTAACTTTAAATGAGTTAACTGAATCATATCTGCAAAACCAGTTATTCTACGAACTAAAGATTCAATTTTACCTTTGTACATCCTTGGCGCACAAAGTGAATAATTCATTTTTACTTTGGTATAATCACTCTTAGGTCGCATCATGTTTTTTGACATCTCCCATTTAAGTAACTTTTTAGTACCTAATACTAAAGCGCCTTCATATAAGACTTCAATAGATTTAGATAGCTTACCAAATCTTTCATCTACAACTTCTAACGGCGGATTAAACGAATCATCTTTCATTAATATTTTAGATGCACCACTACCAGTTGTTTTAATTTTATAAACCTCGTTCATGTAGGTTTTATAGTTAAAATAAAGTATTTGTATTATATTATTATCAACGTTAGTTCTATCATAAACATTATTACGTTCTAATGATGATTTATGTATACCTTGTTGTGTTATTTCTTTTAGATCTTCATTGGTAAGGTTTGGGAATTGCTTTTTAAGCTCGTTGATAGGTATATTTTTTACTTCACCAATGTAGTATATGTCGTCAAAGTAAGGCGACTCAGTGTGTGAGTATATTATATTTGCAGGATCTACATAATCTATTGTTACACCCTCTGACTTAGTAAAGTTGTTCTTAACACACGCTAAGCCTATAACAGTTAAGTCATAATATAATCTTCTTTTTATTTGATCATACTTATTGCCTTGCAGTATAACATTTAAAGCTTGTTCTTCTGCGATCTCTATAGACTGCTTATATGTTAACTGCATATGTAAAGATAATTCCTCTTCATCTCTAGGTAAAGTTGCAGGATCATTTTCTGCTATAGTTATGCCAAAAGCTTGCTCAGAAAATTCATTTAAATCTTTAGTCTGCATATCTCTAATAACAGACTCCATATATTCTGTACGTTGACTAACGCCATAAGGATCTTGTGAATATGCTTTTACATCGTAAATTCTATCTGATATACCGTTTACAACTATATCTACAAATTTAGGTATTATAGGTACTGGCTTCCAATCTAAATTAAGATAAGATAAATCACCATTTATAGATAACTCATCTTTATATTTTTGTATACTTTGTTCTCCTCTCGCGTAAAGTCTTAACTTATGAAACTCCATTTGATTTGTGTTAAATCGATTAGCACCAGAGTCTCTACCAAACCACTCAGCCTCAATAGCTTGAGCTACTTCTAAGCCATATTCGTAGCTAGCTTTTTCTGCATCGCTAGCTATTTGACTAGGAAAATAACCTTTTTGTATTTGTACAGCCATATTTATTTTATTATTTTAGATGTGCTACCATGATTATTATATTTCATGATATTTAAATTTACTTTTTCTTTTTTTATTTTTGCGTTAGGAGCATATAAATGCCTATTACAAGCCATAACAGCTAAACCAGAACTTATAGCAGCATCAAATTTAGTTCTTTTATTTATATCAAATCTAGCCCAGTCGTTTAATGTCGTGTTAAAATACATATCACCATAAGTACCATCTTGCTTTAAACCAACGTGGTTTTGTATATACATTTCAATTGCTGCAGCGTGAGCTTGTTTTATATCTTCACTAGAGTTTGGTATTCCACCAACTTCTTTTTCTGCGGTAGATAATTTGTTCCATACTTTATCAGGTCTATTCATAGAATAACCTCTGTAACCTCTTCTTCTTAAATAGTATAGTAAACGAGGTTTGTTATTTTCTGCTAATAATGGCATGCCGTAAAATACCAATGACATCAAAACATCTTCAAAAAATATTTCAGCTGTTTGTGGTCTAGCTAGATATTCTAAAAAAAATGTGTTAGCAGGTGAATCTTCCATGCTAAACTTAGTTAAACCATGCAAAGCACCTTTTGATCCTTTACCGTCTACAGTTCCTGATATATCATAACTATCACAACCAAAAGCACCCATGTGTTCATTGCCAGGGTATTTAATGCCATTTTTAATACTAACATTATTTTGCAAATGTGGTTGTGGTGTCCATGTTATTTTAAATCTACCTTTTGGGTCTGGATAAAATATAACACTAGAATCTTTTACACCATTAACCCATTGAAAGTTACCTGTTGACATATGAGAATTTTTCGTATCCTCATTAAAATCTATTTGCTCGTATATTTTAATTAAGTTAAATATACTGTTTTGTGTTTCATCTCTAAAAGCGTGTTCTTCTGTTTTAGGAAACTGACGATAAAACTCATTTAAAGCATCTTGGTCATTTTTTAAACCTTCAGCTTCATTATCCCAATGCTCAATCACGCCTATATCAATTGAATCACCGTGATAATTAAACACTTCTTGCTCAGGTGTGTCAAAGACTGGTATGCCGTACTTGTCCATAAAGCCTTCATAGTTCCACTCCATTGGTATGAATAAACTATATAAGCCAGATTTAGTTTGACCATTTTTATTTCTTTTTGTTACATTAGAGTCTCTAAATAATTTTTTAAAATTATCACCACCTTTATCTAATGCGTTTGATGTACTTCCCATCATACACTTGCCAATTACCCTACTACCTAATCGTAAACATGTTTTTGTTACTCTCCAGTTATTAAGTATGTTATCAGGTCTTTCCCACTTACCACTTTCGTCGTGTACCAACAGATTAAGTTTTTCACCATCATAACTGTTATCTCCTGTATTTTTCCAGTCAATAGTAGTATCTAAACCTACTATTTCTTCAAGCTGTTCATTTGTTTGTAGCTTTTTTCTAGTAAACTTCTGAGCTGGTACCCTATACGCGAGTTCACTTTTTGGTCTGTCCATACCGTCTTGTATTGGTTTAAAAAAGAACGGATAGTTGACCGATATTGGTACCACTTTATCAGTAAACATCTTCTTAGCATCTGCACCAGATTTTGATAAAATACCAAATCTTGCATCACTCGAGATAGTAGCAGCGTTAACTGCCTCCGCGCTTGCCATAAACGAGAAGCCAGATCGTCTATTTTTAAGGTAGCATATTCCATAACACCTTGTATCTGCTTTACAAGCTTCCCAGAATATGTAGAATAATCTATTAGATTCTCTAAATTCAGGAGCACCCACATCAATTTTTGACCACTGAAGATACATATAGTGAGTACCGGTAATGTAAGTAGGCTTACCATTATTATTAAACCAAAAACCGTTTTCTCTACGATTAAATTCCTCATCTATATAATCAAACCATTTATCTTTTTGTTCGTTAGGATAATCCCTCCAGTCAAAAATGGTTTTTACGTTTTTTAATGCTTTTGGATATTCAAATTGTTCCCAGTGTTGTTCTTGTTTCTTTTTTGATCTACTATAAATATTAGTAGCAGGTGGTAATGCTATTTTAAAATTTTGTATTTCGTATATATCACCAATTACACCTGTTTTACTTATAACTACAATATCGTGTTCTTTATTGTACCCATATTTCCATTTCTTACCTTTGTTAAGTCTTTTAAGCGTGTTAATTCTTATAGGCTCAACAATTTTATATAAAGTTTGTTTGTACATTATTTAGACCTTCTTTCAGCAAAACCTTTAAATGTTTTTTCCCTTTTTTCTAAAGGTTTATTTTCTAGTATTGCTTCTTCTTCTTGAATTCTAGTTAGTATTTCAAAAGCATCAAATATAGCTAATTTCTTTGTAGCTGCTGCGTTTTTTAATCTGTCTGCAGAAACATCATCTTCTGAATCAACAATTTTTTCTTTTGCTACTTTTATTAATTCATCAACTGCCTTGTAACCAGCTTGGATTATATTCTTCTTCTTTTCCTTTATATTCATATTTAATTGAAATCTCTTGCGTAAAAACCCTATATAGCTTTTCACCATCAATAATAAATTCGTATTCACTATCTGGTGTAAAGCCAACTAAATCACCTTCTTCTATCATCCTTAAGCTTTTATCTAAATATTTCATAACACCCATTAAAGGCTGTTCTGTATTAGTATCAAACTTATTATAAGATTTAATTGGTTTTACAAAACAAAAGCCCTTTAAAGCGTTCCACTTATTATTTCTTTTGTATGCAAAAACCTGATCTTCTCTGATAGCGTAAGTTTTTTCGTTTATATAGCTTTTACTATTTTTTTCTACACCTTGCATATTATGCCACCTTCTAAATACATTATGATGTACTATTACAGTATCACCAGGTTGTACTTCTGTTTTTACAAGTGTTGGTATAGAAATCACTTTCGCTTCTCTATTAACATGCTGGTGATGAAAGATCTCCGTATTTAATATGAGTTCTTTATCACCAACTTGTTTTTTGTTATTATATCTTGATCCTATTGGCTCAATTATAAAGTCATAAAGACTATGCATCAATATTCAAGATTATATTCTACCGACACCGCCATATTTTTATTGAAATCTTTCCAAGGTAAAACATCCTTGTTTTTTCTAATATAAATACTGTACTTAGTGTCTTTTTCTATTATATCACAAATAGTATGCCCGCCGTAGACCTCTTGTCCAACAGCGTAGTGCATAGCTTCATTTTTATAGTCTTTACCAATACTTATCTTACGTATTAGCTTGCTCATCTTCTTCTGGTATTTCTTGTATTGTACCATCGGTAATGTTGATACTCACTTTACCATACTTTTCTTCAAGAACTTTTTGCATGTCTTGAACATCTTTCTGCATTGCATTAATTGCATGCACTAACGTATGCTTCTGTGATTCAATACCACCAAGCCTCAATTGAGCGTTGTTAATTTGATTTACTTGATCTTGAAGTTGCTTTAACTCCTCATCAGTGATTTTTTCTACTTTTTTATTCATAATTAATTAAATTTTAGTTAAAATTATACTTTATTACTATTACACAAATAATAGTATTCTTAATACGCTATTGTCATAGTCTATTAAGCGTCTGCCATATCCTTATAAAGATCCATTGCTTTTGCAGCAACATAAGCCTGTTTTACAGGGTTTTTTGCGCTATCTTTTAAGTCCATATCAAACGATCCGCTAATTGAGCAGATGTGACTATTAGGATTTCCATCCCTAGCTGCTTTATCTTTATAAACATTTGCGTGCCAATTTCCAACTGTAGTTTGTACCCATCTAGTATCATCTACTTGAGGTGTCTTTATTGTACCATCAGAATTGAACACAGCTGCAGTTTTTACGTAATTCTCAGAATTGCTATTAGAATTCCAATTTACGCCAGAAATTTTTACGTAAGCATCAGCTACTTCGATGCCTTTGTAATCATATTTACCTTTTAATGCCATGTTTTTAAATTTAAAATGTTAAACAAATTAGCTGTTGCCAGCTAAATATCTTATTACACCTTTATCGTGTATTTTACTTCTCAGGTTCTACAATCACCTTACCATCACTATCTGTCCAATCAGTATCTTTCATATGCTGATCTTGTCTTTCACCAACTACCATCCAAGATATTGTTGCTGTTGATGATGCATTTTGAGATTCAATGGTTAATTTATTTCCTACCACGCTGCCTTTTACTAAATCCCAATTTGATTCATTTGTTGTGAAGCATTGTACGTTAGTATTTAGTAATACAAATGTTCCTTCTGTCATACTAGAAACTGTATCAATATTTATTTCAGCTTTACCATCTACTAAATCTACTTTACCTCTGTATATTAAATCAGCTTGAGGACCTTCAATAAATGAATGTACTAAATGATGCGTACTTCTTTTCGATGCTAATGGGTGATCTATTTTAAATGAACCACTACCTTTAGATAATGCGTTTGTGAAAGCTGCACTACCACTAGCGTTAAGTTGTAATATTTTATTACCATCAGTCCAAAATGACATTGCGTTAGTAGTTTTTAATTGCATATTTGAACTACTTGCTACATTTTCCATTGTCATAGTTCCACCACTAGTACTTATGTTTCCATACGCATCCCAATCATTTGTTGCACCAAATTGTATTGCTGCGGCATTAGCTGAATCCATTACCACTTGATGTGAACCTAATGATCTTACATAACCTGTTCCTGTTAATTGGCCTGCAAAAGTTCCATTTCCAGAATTATCTAATTCAAATTTAGTAGCAAAAGCTGAAGTCATAATTTCAAAACCTCCTGAATCTGCACCAATATACATTCCTCCTGCTGAACCACCAGACCTA
>Ga0181395_1000346_pt1 | contig 19639 bp, 29 predicted proteins | sample 18SPOviralmetaG_FD_130124 | JGI IMG/M metagenome (GOLD analysis project Ga0181395, IMG submission 130124) | Marine viral communities from the oligotrophic San Pedro Time Series (SPOT) site, San Pedro Channel, CA, USA - 18 SPOT_SRF_2010-12-16 | ecosystem: Environmental > Aquatic > Marine > Strait...
CGCTTTCTTGGGATTCGATCACATTTTCGACCAGCTAGAAAATATTCATAGCCACGCGAAAGATACTTATCCACCATATAATGTAGTCAAGCACGACAACATGACATATGAAATTGAAATGGCCGTAGCCGGCTTCAAGAAAGATCATATTGATATTGAAGTAAAAGACCACGTTATGACGATAATTGGTGACAGGCCAAAGCGTAGAGAACAAGACGCCTATGTCCATAAGGGTATCAGTGCTCGAAAGTTTCAAAGGTCATTTAGACTGTCTGAATATACAGAAGTAGACGGTGCTGACATTCAGGATGGAATCCTTACTGTTAATCTCAAAGTAGTTCTACCAGAAGAGAAGCGACCTCGTAAAATTTCAATTAATTAAACGAGGAAAAAATAAATGACAACTCTAACTCAGGCTGTAAGTACAGCCACATGCCGGGTATGCGACGCAATTGCAGCCTGGTGCCAACGCACTTTATCAAGTATTCAATACAATAGACAAATGGCAGCTAACAGACGTGTTGCTCAAGATCTTATAGGTCTTGGCTTTCATCATCAAAAGGAGCATGATCAAATACTCCAGAGATTGAATGATCGCACTATTAATGAATATCACGGTAAGTACTAATATGTGGCCGTATACTGAAGAAGAAAATGACTTCATGTCAAAATAAGATTAGGCGGGTTCTTCCCGCCTTTTTTTATATAAATAGAAATTTATAAGGAGATATAACATGAATATAGAAAAGTTACGTAAAGAACTTGAAGTGGATGAAGGAGTAAAATATGAAATATATAATGATCATCTTGGCTACCCTACTTTTGGCATTGGTCATCTGGTCCTCGATTCTGATCCAGAGGCTGGACAAGAGACTGGAACACCTGTCTCAGAAGATAGAGTCGCAGAAGCATTTGATCACGACGTTGAAACGGTCATCGCCGACTGCGAGCGATTATATCCTGAATTTGATGAACTCCCAGAAGAATGTAAACTAATCATTGCTAACATGATGTTTAACATGGGAAGACCACGTCTATCCAAGTTTAAGGGTATGAAAGCTGGTGTAGATTCACGTGATTGGAATAAAGCGGCTGACGAAATGATTGACTCCGCTTGGTATAGGCAGGTTCCTAATAGAGCCGGCAGACTTGTAAAAAGGATGAGATCTCTAGCATGAGTGATGACTTAGATTTTGATTTTGGATTTACTGCAGTAACTGAAGACGAGTTAGATGTAGTAAAGAAAACACAAGAAGATATCAGTGGTAAAGAACACTTATTAACATCTAAGCAGGATACACTTGATAGACTCTACAACGCAATCGTTCCATTGCTTAGTAACTTAAAGAAGAATCCTGAGAAAGAATATATTCTCTGGCCTAATAGGCTACAAAAGGTTGAAGAGTTTGAAGATCATATTAATAAAATATATACAAATAATAATAGAAAATAAGTAAAAAAGTCCTTTACTTTTAACAAAAACTATGGTATAATATAACTACAATGAAAAATTTTATTACATACTTAGAAGAAGCGCAAGGAAAAGGATTAACAATCTTTGACATAGATGAGACTATGTTTATAACTAAGGCAAAGGTGAAGGTAGTTAAAAATGGTAAAGTCATTAAAAAATTGGATAATCAAGAATTTAATACGTATAAGAAAAAACCTGGTGAAGACTACGACTTCGGCGAATTCAAAAACGCCGAGGTATTTAACAGGACGTCCACGCCAATTGCAAGAATGATTAATAAAGTTAAAGTTATATTGAAGAATGCTACAAAGGCAGGTTCTAAAGTTATTATCGTAACTGCAAGACCAAACTTTGATAACAAGAAAACATTTCTAGATACATTTAGAAAACAAGGAATCGATATAGATAAGATCTATGTTGAACGTGCTGGTAACCTCGGTGGAGGTCCGGCCGCTGATAATAAGAAAGTAATCTTTAAGAAGTACTTAGATCAAAAGATATATAAACGTATAAGACTTTTTGATGATGCTATGTCAAACTTAAAGATGTTCTTATCATTACAAAAAGACTATCCTGGTGTCTCATTCGAGGCATTCTTAGCAAAAGAAAATGGCTCTGTTTCAAGAGTAAGATAATATAGGAGAAACTATGAAAATCTTTAAGCACGCGGCAGTGCTAATACTGTCGTTTCTATTCTGTTTTTCAGCTTTCGCAGATAAATTGAAAGTTGGGTTTGTGTATATTGGACCAGTGGGTGACCACGGTTGGACATATATGCATGATCAGGGGCGCCAAGCTGTTGAAAAAGCTTATGGTGATAAAGTAGAAGTTACATATATGGAAAGTGTTAAATATGGTCCAGATGCTGAAAGAGCTATAAGAGGTTTAGCTAATGAAGGTATGGACATTATATTTGCTACGTCATTTGGTTACATGGAACCAATGTTGAAAGTTGCTAAAGAGTTTCCGAATATTAAATTTGAGCATGCTACAGGTTATAAGACAAATGATAACATGTCAGTTTATTCTGGAATGTTTTATCAAGGTAGATATGTTCAAGGAGTAATTGCAGGTCATATGAGTAAATCTGGTAAAGCAGGTTACATTGCTTCATTTCCAATACCTGAAGTTGTGAGAGGTATCAATGCCTTTTACTTAGGTGCAAAGAGCGTAAATCCTGACTTTGACATTGATGTCATATGGGTTAACAGCTGGTATGATCCAGTTAAAGAAGGTAATGCTGCTAAGGTTCTAATTAGTGAAGGTGCTGATATTATTACGCAACATACTGACAGCCCCGCTGCACTACAAGTTGCTGAAAAGCAAGGTGTATATGCATTTGGACAGGCAAGTAACATGTATCAGTTTGCTCCTAAGGCACAGCTTACAGCCATACTTGATGACTGGGCTCCATACTACATTAAGAGAGTTGGACAAGTTATGGACGGTTCTTGGAAGAAGACAGATACTTGGGGTGATATGAAGAGTGGAATGGTAAAGATGGCACCGTATACTAACATGCCAGACAACATTGCTCTTATCGCTAAAGATATCGAAAAGAAAGTTATGAACGGAGAAATTGATCCATTTAATGGTAAATACTCTGTTGGAGAACTACTAGGCATGAATAAATACGTTAAAGGAATAGATGCTTCATTACCAGAATGATAACTTTAACAGAAAATGCTAAAAACTATTTAAGCACCACCATTAAAGCGCATGATAAAAAATATGCTTATCTTGCAGTCAATGGTGGTGGCTGCTCAGGTTTTCAATACGAGTGGGACATGACCAATGATTTGGAAAAAGGTACACTCGTTGAAAACATTTTAGTGCTAGACCGAACTGCAGAAATGTTTGTCATTGGTTGCACAGTAGACTACGTTAAAGAGTTCGGCGGCTCTTATCTAAAAGTCATTAATCCTAACGCAACTGCACAGTGTGGCTGCGGGGAATCCTTCGCCGTATAATTTAATTAACATGTTAATAACAAAACTGTTTACTTTTCTGTAAAACTAGTGTATAATAGTACTATAAAATGAGGAGTAACTATGACAATATCTAAACTACAAGTAATATATTCACACTTTCAATCACTACCAACTTCGGTACATAAAATACAATACCTTCAAGATAATAAAACTGATCTTGAAAAATACAACATCAATGTTGACAATCTTATAAAACACTATGAAACACACGGTGACAAAGCTTATAAGCCATCAACGGACAAATCGGACTTCCTATAAATGTCATTCTATACAAATGTCGTAAGATATAAAAATAATATTCTTTACCGTGGCTATGACAACCACGGTAAACGAGTTATGCGTAAAGATTTTTTCGAGCCAAGATTCTTTGTTTCAAGTAAGATGAAAAACGATTGGAAAGGTTTTGATGGCAGCGATGTAGCACCTATTGATTTCCCTAGTATGTTTGAAGCAAATCAGTGGCTTAAGCAAAACGTAGGTGTGAGTGGCAGACACATATATGGCAATAAGAAATTTGTTCAACAATACATTACTGAAAAGTTTCCACGTGATATTGAATTTAAAAGAGAAGATATAAACGTAGGTACATTTGATATTGAAACAGATTATGATAACGGCTTTCCTCATGCCAATGAAGCAAGTCAGAGAGTTCTTGCTATAACATATAAGTCAAGTAAGTTCTCAACATACCATGTATGGGGTTACGGTGAGTTTGACATATCAACTTCACTTATTAAAGACGTTAAGTATATTAGGTGTAACAGCGAAGAGGAACTACTTGAAAGCTTCTTAAACTTTTGGTCACACCCTGAAGTAATACCTGATGTTATTACTGGTTGGAATACAAGGTTCTTTGATATACCATACATTATTAACAGGACAGCAAAAGTCTTAGGTATTAATGTGCTAAGTAAGTTCTCACCATGGGAACTACCACTTGAACACAGAAAAGTTGTAAGACGTGGTAGTGAAAATGACATATATGAAATACCTGGAATACAAACACTTGATTACATGGAGCTGTTTCAAAAGTTTGGCTATAGCTATGGTCCACAGGAATCATATGCTCTTAACCACATAGCTAATGTAGTACTTGGTGAAAAGAAGTTATCCTTTGAAGAGTCTGGTTCACTTAAAAATCTTTATAAAGATGATCATCAAAAATACATTGACTATAATATGAAAGATGTTGAGCTTGTCGATAGAATGGAAGAAAAGATGGGACTCATTACTCTTGCATTAACTATGGCGTATAAAGGTGGTGTCAACTATCAAGATACTTTTGGTGTTACTGCAATATGGGAATCGATTATATATCGTAGGCTTAACTTAAATAAAAAGGTTGTACCTATTAACATAAATGAAAAACCATATAGAGCATTCGAAGGTGGATATGTCAAGGCTCCTCAGGTTGGCCGGCACCATTGGGTTGTTTCTTTTGATTTGAATTCTCTATATCCTAATCTTATCGTACAATATAATATGTCACCAGAAACTCTCGTTGAAGATACTAAGATGAATGATGTGTCTTATTACTTAAGTGGTCAAAGCGTAAATAGCGTATACTCAGTCGCAGCAAATGGTTCAAGCTATCGTAAAGACTTTGATGGTGTACTACCACAAATTATTGAAGAGTATTATGATGAGCGTGTATCTGTCAAGAAGATACAAATCGCAGCACAAAAGCAAATACAAAAGGGTTATAGCTACGAGCTTGATAAAGAGATTAACACTATGGAAAATCGTCAGATGGCAATTAAGATCCTGCTTAATAGTTTATATGGTGCATTAGGCAATAAACACTTTGCACACTTTGATGTAAGATTAGCAGAAGGTGTTACCTTATCTGGCCAGCTTGCCATACAATGGGCTGAGAAGGCAATGAATGCTGCTATGAATGGTATACTTAAAACCGAGAAGGATTACGTAATCGCAATCGATACGGATTCTTTATATGTAAACTTTGGTCCATTAGTTGATAAGCTCAATCCTACAAATCCCGTATCATTTCTTGATAAGATTTGCAAAGAACACTTTGAACCTGTATTAGAAAAAGCATACTCAAAATTATTTAATAATATGAATGCACATAAGAATAGAATGGTCATGGCAAGGGAAGGTATATCTGATAGTGGCATATGGACTGCAAAGAAAAGATACATCTTAAATGTTCACAATAATGAAGGCGTTCAATATAAAGAACCTAAGCTTAAGATCATGGGTATTGAAGCAATTAAGTCTTCTACACCTGAGGTTGTAAGAGGTAAGTTTCGTGAGGCATTCAACCTAATAATATCTGGCACACAAGAAGAAACACAAACATTTATAAGAAACTTTAAGAGTGAGTTTAAGTCATTGTCACCTGAACAAGTTGCCTTTCCACGTAGAGTTTCAAACATAACTGATTGGTATGACCATAAGCGAATATATAAAAAGAGTTGTCCAATACACGTAAGAGGTTCATTATTATTTAATAGGCACGTTAAGTTTAACAAGTTAAATGATAAGTATGAATTAATTACGAATGGAGATAGAATTAAGTTCTGTTACTTAAAGTTACCGAACTCGATAAAAGAAAATGTCATAGCATTTCCTGACGTATTACCTAAAGAATTAAATCTACATAAGTACGTCGACTATGACTTACAATTTGAAAAAACATTTATAGAACCACTTAACCTAATATTAGAGTCTATCGGCTGGTCAGCCGAAGAACAAGCAACACTGGAGGATTTTTTCGTATGAGTACAAACTGGTTTAAAGACATGCAAGATATGCATAAAAAATATGGAGTCAACAAATGGATGCAAGCTGAGCTGCAGTCCGATGTAGACTGGAGAAAAATTAATAAGTTCATGCAATTTAGAATTGGTATGATGCAAGAAGAACTCGATGAAACAAAGAACGCCTTTGAGAAAAAAGATGCAGAAGAAATGGTTGATGGTATTATTGACTTATGTGTTTTTGCAATCGGTACGCTCGAAGTATTTGGCGTTGATGCCAATAAAGCATGGGATGAAGTATATAGAGCCAACATGTCAAAAGAAGTTGGAATTAAAGAAGGCCGACCTAATCCGCTTGGATTACCAGACTTGGTAAAGCCAGAAGGTTGGGAAGGTCCAGATCATAAGGGCAATCATGGAAATATCACTGACTCTTTTTAATAGCATATTTGATAATAAGACTAAGCAAAAGCTAACATTTACTGATTTTAATAGTTTTGAGCACGCATTACATGGCTTATCAAAACGTGTTATAAAATCAAAGAAAGATGCACCACTAATGTCGCCGGCACAGTTTAAACCTGACACGACTCGTGCTAATGATAACGTGACAATGTGGGCAGGTTGGTGCGCTGTGGATGTCGATGATTTTAAATTTGAAGGAGATTTTTATGATGCCATTAATAATAAGTTTGATGGTATTAGGTTTGTTTGTTACAGCACTGCTAGCAGCACACAATCTAATCCAAAGTTCCGTCTTGTCTTCCCACTTAAGAAAAACGTGCCGGCTGAAAAGATTCGACACTTTTGGTTTGCTCTCCAAACAGAACTTGGAGATATGGGAGATAAGCAAACCAAAGACTTATCTCGCATGTATTATATACCAGCAAAATATGACAATGCTTTTAATTTTATTTTTAGTGGAGTTGGCCATTTTATTGATCCTGATAGCTTAATGAACAAGTGCCCATATCGTGAAAAGTCTAGCAATAACTTTTTTGATAGCTTACCTGAAGATATGCAAAAAGAAATACTTGAGCACAGAAAAGCAAAGCTTGATAATACTAATATACAATGGAGCTCATACTCTAATTGTCCATTCTTTCCTAAACAACTTGAAAAAGAATACCGTATGATTAGTAAGACAGGCTGGTATCATAAGATGTACCAGATCATGGTGGCAACTGCAGGCAATGCCGTAAAAAACAAATATCCAATTACACCAGATGAAATTACTCTGTTATGTCGTGAACTTGATACAGAAACTGGTAATTGGTATAAGAATCGTCCGATGGAAAAAGAAGCCAATCGTGCTCTTGAATACGTTTACAAAAATATTTAACATGTTAACAACAAAACTGTTTACAAAGTACTTTTTTTATGGTATAATATATCTATTAAAATGAAAAAAGAGGAAACATATTATGAATTTTAGTGAGCAAATAATTGAAAAAAGAATAGTTAAAAACTTTGGTACTGTTATTGCAGGCCTTCGTGAAAAATCAAATAAATTAGTTTCAGATACAGTTGAAGAATTATATGCAGAATATGTGAAAGGTAAAGCAATAAATGCAATTGGATATGATGCAATTTGTAAAGAAAATTATAAACACGAAATAAAATTTACTAATAGCATGCTTAGAAATAAAACTCTTAGAATTGCTAACTTATCATCAAAAGATGGCAAGTGTGATTTTATTGCAATAATAGATGGTCTTAGAAACTTAACTTCAATAATTCCTACAAAGGTTTTCTTTAAAAGAGCAAACATACTATCAAGTGGTTCCAAAGGTGAATTTTATTGGGATGCAGAATATTCAGGTAGACAAAAAAATAATACTGAATTATTTTTGGAATATGTGGTACCTAAAAGTTTTAAAATTAATTAACATGTTAATAACAAAAATCAAAAAAAGTGAAAAAAACTGTTTACAAATGACGAGAAATAGTGTATAATAGATCTATAAAATGAAAAAAGCGGAGTTTAAAAATATGTATAAAGGTTATCAATCAGAATTATTTACTAACAACTGGGGAGTTAACTCAGGTTTCAAACATTTAGCTGATAAGTTAAATGATTTATTACCATTCGAAGGTAGATGTGAAAAGCCAATGTCTTCAAACAAGCACCTTGAAAAGTTTAGAAGAGCACAAAATGCAGCCTATGATCTTTTCAATAATGGTCTTTGTAATAGAAGAGGTCTTTTCAACAGTGTATATGGTTTTGCACCTACTATGTCACAAACCCATCATGCTATGTCAACTACATGGTCTAACTGGGAAGACATGGTTGAAGAAATACTTACACCAATAATTTTAAATGCAGCTAAAGAACAGGGAGTTCAATAATGGAATATCAAACTTGTGTATACACTCAAGATAATGCTACTAAATCAGTTACGCTTTCAGTAGTAGAACGTGGTTACAGTGAAAAAAACTCAGTTGATAACGCGTTTGATACTTTTAAGTGTCTAGCTTTAAATCTAAATGAAATACTTAAAATTGAAACAAAGGAGATATAATGGTTAAGTTTGATAATATATTTTACGTAGGTGACACGGTTGAAACAAAATATGGTTTCAATAAAATCAAGAAGATTGAGATCATGCCTGAACCAAGACATAGCTCCAAGTGTGGAATTAATGTCGATAAAATGCATGAAAAGCTAATTGATCATTGCATCATTGATCTGGATAATAGGCACTTTATATATGGAGATGAAATTGTCAAAGTCTAAAGAATCAGTAAACGTTCTTAATGAATGTATTGAGTTACAATTAAGAAAGTCACAAGATTATCAAAATCCTAACTCAAATATAAAGCAGGCTATGCACTATCGTAGAGGTGTTGATACTATTCATGATATGATACACCAAAAACTATTACGTGCACAGTCTTTACTTGAAGCTGAAGGTGATCCAAAGTTTGAATCACTCGAAGATACTTATAAAGATATGATTAATTACTGCTCTTTTGCAGTATCATATATGCGTGGAAAGATGGAAGGTCAAGATGATTAATAAGATTGAAAATGTAAGAAATCTATTTAAGTCAAAGCTTCTTAATAAAGTATTTACTATCGATAAAACTGGACAAAAAACTATTGAGTGGATTGGTGCATCATTTTTGGCAGATGAACCTTCAATATTTGGTGAGCCTAATCAAGATTATATTGACAGAGAATTAAATTGGTATAGGAGTCAGGTTGCTAATGTTAATGTAATTTCAGGTAAAGTACCTGCTGCATGGAAGCTGGCCGCAAATGACTGGGGTGAAGTTAACTCAAACTACGGTCAAATAATCTACTCTGATAAGTATTACAATCAATACGGTAGAGTTCTTGATGAGCTCTTAATAAATCCTGACGGCCGTAGAGCTTCAATGATATACAATCGTCCAAGCATATGGGAGGAATACAATGAAAATGGTAAGAGTGATTTCATATGTACTAATGCCGTTACTTATTACATACGTGATGATAAATTACACTGCGTCGTACAAATGCGTTCAAACGATGTCGTGTTCGGATACAAAAATGATTATGCTTGGCAGCTTTATGTTCTAGAAGTATTAGTTGAAGATTACAATCAATGCAAGAATGAGTCTATAGAACCAATTACATGTGGTGATATTATGTGGCAGGTACAAAACTTGCATGTTTATGAAAGGCACTTTGATCTTGTCAAGTAAGTGGGATAAAAGATTTATGCAGATGGCTAAGTTTGTTTCAACCTGGTCAAAAGATCCGTCAACACAAGTTGGATCTATTGCCGTAAGAAACAGAACTGTTATTGCTCAAGGTTATAATGGTTTTCCACGTGGTATTGATGACACTACCACTAGGCTTGATAATCGTACTGAAAAATATAAATTTATGGTTCATGCTGAAATGAATGTTATCTATAATGCTGCAGAAAATGGTGTATCATTAAAGGATTCCACAGTTTATGTCTATGGATTACCTGTTTGCAGTGAATGTGCTAAGGGATTAATCCAAGCCGGCATTAAAAGAATAGTAACACCATATCAAACTGTACCAGAAAATTGGCAGGTATCAACAACTGCCTCACAGTCAATGTTTGGAGAAGTAGGTATAAGATGGGATTGGTTAAACTTTTAGTTATTGCGCAAAACCCTGGACCAGGACAGGATTTCAGAAAAAAAGATGACGGCGTACGAGGTGGTAGTACCATCGGTAAAATGTACGAGTGGATGGATTGGATAGGTGTTAATTTTTTTTCATTTTCTAACACCTATCCTCACCCTGGACAGTTTACTAAAAAAGACATAGATTATGACAGGCTATATACTATTAGTAAAGGTTATAATAAAGTTATCGCATTAGGTAACGTTGCGTCTGAAGCATTAGCAAAGATTAATATTGATCACTTTAAGTTGCCACACCCTTCAGGCCTTAACCGTAAATTAAATGATAAAGCATATGTAGAAAAAGTTTTAAGTGAGTGTAAGGAGTATTATGAGAATAGCAATAGGTAAAATAGGTAAGTCAATAAAGTTTGGACCAGAAGAAAAAGGTACTGGGAAGAAGGCTATGACCGCAGGGTCAATTGACGCAAGAATAATATTTCAAACTCTTATTAAGTTTAATCCACAAGATACGTTCTACCTTATAGGCAGGTCAAACTTCTCAAGGTTAAAGCCAGAGATAAGAAAAAAAGTTGATCCTCATGGTAACGTGGTTGATGTATGGGCTAAGTTTAAAGACTGGTTTGATAACCAAGACGATAAAGATGAGGTAACTGAGTCATGGAGATACATTGAACATGTTATAAAGACAGAAGACAAGTTTGACATAGGTATCTTTATTGCAGGTGGTGTACTTGAATATGCAGTACAAGGTAAGACCTTAAAGGATGGTAAGCATATTAAGACGCTGATGGCGGCAGCGAAGTATGCCGGTCCAATACATCATTTTATTAATGAGACGAAAATTCCTTATATGGTGCTGTCACTCGATCCAAGATGTTATCCTAAGCCAACTAAAGATATCTTAATACCACCAAAAAGAATACTGCAACTGATCAATGAGACCGTCGAAGTTGAGCACAGAGTTTCTTATGAATCTAATGAGATGATTGTTGATAAGGTACCTGCAGTGTATTCAGGTATTGAAACATTATATGTTGTTGAAGAGGAAGAACCTGCTGCTCTTGACAATTTCTTTGATGAACCAGAATACGAGCGCGATATTAATATGGTATTGTGGTTAAATGAAGGTAAGCCATCAAGATATAATGACTTAAAAAACTTTATACTTGATAGTGTTGATGACGTACAGGTTTATGGAGTATGGAATGACAAAGCTTTAAAAGATCCTAGGATTGAGCAAGTTGCAATGTCTGAGCTATCATGGCAATTTCCAAGAACTAAGTATACTTTTTGTATACCTATTGCACCAGGCTGGGCAACTGGTAAATTCTGGGAAATGATTAAGCATGGCATTATACCATTTATGCATCCTGAATATGATGTACAAAAAAATATTGGATTTCCTGAAGAGCTTAGAGTGAAAGATTCAAACGACTTATTAGAAAAAATAAACCTTTACAACAGCGACGAAATGTTGTATAATAGATTACATAAACAACTAAAAGATATGATAACACCTGATAAGAAAAGTGGTAAGTATATGAATGATATTATTATGAAAAATGCTGAGGAGGTATTAAATGGATAAGCGTGGCACTATTGAAAAGTTTGATATAAAAGACTTTACTAAAGGTTGGTTCATAGGTGACTTTGAACCTACGTTATTTAAGACAAAAGACTTTGAAATATCAGTAAGAACTCATCCTAAAGGTGAGATATGGGATAAGCATTATCATAAAGTTGCAACCGAGTATAACTATGTCACCGACGGTGCTGTTGAAATTGATGGTGTTACATATAAGAAAGGTGACTTATTCGTAATATATCCTGACTTTGTAGTTGACGCAAACTTTGTTGATGACTGTTCAATTGTTTGTATAAAGACACCAAGCATTATGGGTGATAAGTACGTGGTGGAAAGATGAAGATTATAGCTCATAGAGGTCTGATGGTAGGTCCAGATCCTGAAATTGAAAATCATCCTGACACTCTTGATGAGGCATTGTCTTATGGATTTGATGTTGAAGTTGATGTTAGGTTAATTAATAATAAGCTTATTATTGGACACGACCACGCAATGTATGATTGTCCTGAATGGCTACTTAGTGATAAACGAGTATGGTTTCATTCTAAAGATGTTGAGGCTCTAGTATACTTAAATAACCTTGGAAAACGAGTGTTTTATCATACAGATGAAGATGTCGTAATGACATCAAAGGGTGAGCTATGGGCACTTCCTGGCAAAGGTTTTCCTGGCTCATATATAATACTACCAGAAAGATATGGTGACATAGTTCCTAAGGGTGCTATGGGAATATGTACAGATTATGCAATAAAATATAAGGATAAGTATAAATGAGAGTGATTATACCAATGGCAGGATTAGGTTCAAGATTTACTAATGCTGGTTACCTAACACATAAGCCACTAATAAAGGTTAACAATAAGAGTTTAATAAGATACGCAGTTGAGTCATTGGACATTGTAGGTGAATACATCTTTGTGTGTAGGGACTTAGGTGGCACATATATGTCTGACTTAAAAATAGAACTTGATCAGTATTTTGATAGCTCAGAGTCAACTTATAAAATTGAAATTATTGATCACGTAACTACTGGCGCAGCTGAAACTGCATTATTTGGAATGTATGATAAGTACAACGGTGAGCTCATTATTACAAACTGTGATCAGTATCTTGACTGGGATTCAGCTACATTTCTTGCAAACAGTAGAAGTTATGATGGATGTGTTCTTACATATGACTCTGAAAATCTTAAGAACTCATTTGCCAAGCTTATAAATAATAAGGTAGTTAAGATGGTTGAAAAACCTAAAGGCGCTATTGAAGGCGAGGCTCTCGTCGGTGTGCACTACTGGAAAAAAGCTCAGTCATTTGTAACGTCAGGTACCAAGTCGCTAAGAAACTTTAATAAGAAGAATGAAACTTATATTTCAGAGACATATAACTATCTTATTGAAGAAGGCCATAACATAGGCATATCGCATATATCAGAAACTTATGATAGCGTAGGAAAATACTGGTCAACTGGCACACCTGAAGATCTTGCCTTATTCAAGGGTATGATATCTGAGTACTATACAAAAAAACCAAATACATACTTTATCGATTTAGATGGAACAATATTTAAACACGCACACAGATACTCTAACTTAAAGAACTCAGCTGAGTTGTTACCAGGAATTAAAGAAGCACTTGATGAGCTTGATTCAAGAGGTGATAAAATTATTTTAGTATCTGCCAGAAAAGAAGGTGCAAGATTGTTTACCGAACAACTACTTGATGATAACCTAATACCTTATGATCAGTTAATACTTGGAGTATCACAGGGATGTAGAGTTGTAGTAAACGATGTACTAAGTAGTAACTGTCTTCCAAGAGCAAAGGCAGTAAACGTCATAGTAGATAAAGGATGGCGAGTTGAGGATTTACAATAATGGAACATACATATGCCAGCATAGTTCCACTCATTGGTGGAGAAACCATAGCTATGCAAAATGTCTTTCAAAAGAAACCGGAGTATATTTTAAGTTATGCAGCATTTACACCTAATGATAACCACTTGGTTGAATACTATAAGAATGAAGTACCGTACCATGTTTTGGACGACGGTGGGAACCATAATATACGCAGCGTCGATGTTGTCAATACTGTTTGCCCTTGTGCTGGCCTGTCTAGTCTCAATACTTCAGCATCTTCTGATGCTTCTGCTAACGATTGGATGTCTACCTCTGCTAATTACGTCCTGGGTACTGTCAAACCTCGAGTATTCTGGGGTGAGAACGCACCAAGACTCGCTTCAAAGATGGGAGAGCCTGTCGTTGAGAATCTCAGACAGATTGGAAAAAAGTATGGTTACACTTTCTCGCTTTATAAAACAAAGTCTATCCTTCATGGACTAAGTCAAGTTCGTGATCGATCATTTTATTTCTTCTGGAAAGGTGATAAAGTGCCAAGACTTAACTACTATAATAGAAAACATAGGAAGATTGAAGATACAATAAGGTCTGCTCAAAATCTACCAAGTGATCCTATGTCTGCTCTCACCAACACAAAAACTCCATCTGATAACCCGTTTTATCAGTATGTACTAAAAGAAATGTGTGGTGGCATATCGCATAATGAATTTCAAAACTCATTAACTAAGACAGTTAATCCTATGGATTACATTGAAAATCATAATATAAAGTATTCTGAAGTTTCCAAGTGGCTAATGAAGAATAACTTTGAAAAAGAAGCAGCAAAGGCTATGATGATTCATAATAAGCTCGAGGCTGGCAATAATGTAATGAGAAGACTAGTTACTATACCTAAAGACTTTATTGGAGCTTTTGTTGGCCACTTGCCATTTGAGTTAACTCATCCTGATATCGATAGGCATCTGACTATAAGAGAGTGTTTAACTATAATGGGATTGCCTGATGACTTTATCCTACAAGGTGGAAGAAAGAACTTAAATCATATATGCCAGAATGTTCCGGTGACGACTGCTAGCGACATGGCAGATAATATACTTAAGTATGTCAGTGGTTTCTTAGATAACCAAATGGTTGATACTGATTTCTTAGTACAAAATAACAAGTCACAAGAAAATTTTTATGAAAAAAAGCCTTTACAATTAGATCAATTTATGGTATAATAACACTATTATTGGAGCAATAGTATGAAAAAAAATATAGCCCTTACAGGTTCACGTGGTTTTATTGGTAGCCACTTAATGAAAAGACTAATAGATGATGGTATGGATGTTACTGAATGGGACTTAAGACAAGACCCTCCTAGGTGTGTTAAAGACTTTGATCCTAATGGAGTAAGTTATGTTGTGCACCTTGCAGCTTATGCAAACGTAAGAAAGAGTATCGAAGAGCCACAGAAGTGGTGGAAAAATAACGTTGATAATACTTCAAGAATACAAAAGATATGTCACTATAACAACATACCATTATTATATGCATCATCTTCATGTATACATAACTGGTGGTTATCACCTTATGGTACTACAAAGAAAGTAAACGAGCAAACTGCTTTTGAAAAACAAGTTGCTTTAAGATTCACTACTGTTTATGGTGAAAATGGGCGTGAGTCAATGTTCATTCCAAGACTGCTTAATCAAAATCTTGAATATGTAACATCACATGTGAGAGATTTTATTCACGTTGACGATGTGATTGATGCTATATGTTTAATTATGTCTAAAAAGATTGACACGCTTGATCCTGCCTACGACATAGGAACAGGTGTAGGCAATACGATTGAAGACTTAGCGATATTAGGAGGATATGATAACTTACCATTAGTTAAAGGAGATGCATGTGAAGCGAACAGCAATGTAGCAGATATAACATTGATGAAAGGATTAGGTTGGAAACCTAAGATAAACGTAGTTGATTATATTACAAAGAAAACAATTCCACACTAGGAGATATGAATGTCAATAATGGACAAATTGAAAAAGAATACGAAAGTTGATTATACATCAATATTATCGGATTCAAAATTCTTTAATGATAAAGATATGGTGCCAACAGATGTACCTATGATAAACGTAGCCTTATCAGGCTCAATGGATGGTGGTTTAGCACCTGGACTTACAGTGTTAGCTGGTCCATCTAAACACTTTAAGACATCATTTGCTCTTATAATGGCAAGTGCATACTTAAAGAAATATAAAGATGCAGTATTATTATTTTATGATTCAGAGTTCGGTTCTCCTCAGGCTTACTTTGAAAACTTTGGTATTGATACTGATAGAGTATTACATACTCCAATCACCAACGTGGAAGAACTTAAGTTTGATATGATAAGCCAGCTTGAAGGATTAGAACGTGGTGATAAGGTCGTAATAGTTATTGATTCAGTTGGTAACTTAGCTTCTAAGAAAGAATTGGATGATGCAATTAATGAGAAGTCAGTTGCTGATATGTCAAGAGCAAAGGCACTTAAAGGTTTATTTAGAATGGTGACACCATACCTAAATATGAAAGATATACCTTTACTTGCTGTAAATCACACCTACAAAGAAATTGGATTATTTCCAAAAGATGTTGTATCTGGTGGTACTGGTATATACTATAGTGCCGATAATATTTGGATTCTTGGTCGTCAACAAGATAAGCAAGGTACTGAAATTAAAGGCTATCACTTTGTAATCAATGTGGAGAAATCAAGATATGTTAAAGAAAAGTCTAAAATTCCTATTTCTGTTAGCTGGGACGGTGGTGTGCAGCATTGGTCTGGTTTGCTTGACGTTGCTATGTCTGGTAATTATGTTGCTAAGCCCAGTGCTGGTTGGTACGTACGGATTGATAAATCTACTGGAGAATTGGTGGAACCAAAGGTTCGAGAAAAAGACACCTTAAACGAAGAGTTTTGGAAACCAATAATAGAAGAAACTGACTTTAAGCAGTACTTATCAAATAAGTATTCGATATTAAATAATCAAGTCAGTCTTGCTAAACTGGATGAGAACTAATGGAAGAAGGAAAGCACTATCAAATTATTCCAGATAGAGCCGATGAGCAAGCTTGGAACGTGAGAATATTAAAAGGACCGTTCACTGAAACGGTTCTCAAATATGGCACCGTAAAGTTTAATGAAATTCCTAAAAACATGTCTTTTGACTTCAGTATTGTGTATACTCCCGATACAGAGTTAAAGATAACAGACACTAAACTGCAAGACTTTGCTGGATTTATGCTTGAGAAAATTATGGCTCGTGGTATTGAAGAAGGAAGTGTTATAACGAAAGAGGTAAAAGATGAAAGAAATAACTAAGACAGAGAGATTAGTATTATTAATGGATGAGATTGCAATTGCAAAAGGTAAGCTACAGCCACATGATACTGGTCACATATATACATCGATTAGTTACTTGGAATCAAGAGTCGATGAGTTAAGAAAAGAAATTGATGAAGAGTTGAGAAAAGCTGCATATGCCTACTAATTTAGAACAAACTATATTACGAAATCTTCTTACAGATGAAGAATATATGCGCAAGGTTTTACCATTTATAAAACCTGACTACTTTGCTGGCATATATAGGATATTATTTCGTGAGGCAGGTAAGTTTGTTGCTAAGTATAATAAGTTGCCAAATGCTGAGTCATTTAAGATTGAACTCGATCAGTCAGAAAAGTTAAGTGATGAGCAGTATAACTTGGCGATGGACATAGTTCCACAGTTATTTACTAATGATAAAGTAGATAATCAGTGGCTTCTTGATACAACTGAAAAGTGGTGTCAGGACAGAGCAATATATAATGCAATCATGGAATCAATATCAATAATTGATGGAAAACACGAAGAGCTAACAAAGGGTGCATTACCTGACTTATTAAGTAAGGCTCTTGGTGTTGGATTTGACTTAAAGGTTGGTCATGACTATACAGAAAATGTTGAAGAAAGATATGACTTTTATCATACAGAAGAAGATAGGCTACCATTTGATTTGGAATACTTTAATACAATCACTAAAGGTGGAGTTCCACGTAAAACACTCAACATTGCTCTCGCTGGCACTGGTGTCGGTAAGTCTCTGTTTATGTGTCATGTGGCAGCATCGTCTCTAGTGCAAGGTCATAATGTCTTATATATTACTATGGAGATGGCTGAGGAACGTATAGCTGAGCGTATTGATGCCAACTTACTTAATGTTCCTATTGATCAGCTTGATAAGTTATCAAAAGACATGTTTACTACTAAGGTTTCTGACATAGCACGTAAGACAACTGGTAAACTTATTATAAAAGAATATCCAACTGGCTCTGCACATTCTGGTCATTTTAGAGCACTACTTAATGAACTTAAATTGAAAAGACAATTTGAACCAGACTTAATCTTTATTGATTATTTAAATATATGTGCAAGTTCTAGAATGAAAGGAATGGGCGGTGCAATTAATTCATACTCTTACATTAAAGCAATTGCTGAAGAATTACGTGGCCTTGCGGTCGAGTTTAACGTACCGATCTTTTCTGCAACGCAAACGACTCGTTCAGGTTATTCTAACTCGGATGTTGGGTTGGAAGATACAAGTGAGTCTTTTGGATTACCCGCAACAGCGGACCTAATGTTTGCATTAATATCTACTGAAGAACTTGAACAACAAGGTCAGTTTATGGTTAAGCAATTAAAGAACAGGTATAATGATCCTACACAGCATAAAAGATTTGTAATCGGTGTTGATCGTAGCAAAATGAGATTATATGATGTGGAAGAAACTCAGCAAACTTTAACAGATGATACGCCAGTGTTTGATAAGACTCCAACTGGTCAAAGATTTAAGGATTTCAAACTATGATAAAAATTTTAGCATACTTATTTGCAGCCTTTTGGTTGTTAATAGTAACATTTATATTATGGCCATACGATAGCTCAGCAGGAGAGTGGAATGATAAACCTGTAATGTGCGAGCATAAAGAAATAGCACTTGAAGCAGTAAAAGCTAAGGGTGAGATTCCTTTCATTACCGCTGTCCAGAGTACAAAAGTTCGTGATCAAGATGGACTATCAGACATACCAGCACATGTGCCATTACAAATATTTGTAAACTTAAAAACAAAAACATTTAGCATATTAGAGTTTCATCCTTCATATGATAGCATATGTATTATTGGCTATGGAGATGACTGGAACTTATTAGGAGAAAAGAGTTGATAGCAAAATTAATATCTTATAGTAAGCCATCAGAATTTATAACTTATGGTGATGATTTTGACATGCCTAAAGATTGTCAAGATCTTATATCATATTGTGCAAGAGTTTCAAATCCGTCTAATCAGAGCAATACTAAAACAGCAGAAAAATTATTACGATATCTTGCTAAACACAAGCACTGGTCACCATTTGAAATGGTAAGTGCATGTATTGAAATTAATACTACCAGAGATATTGCCAGGCAAATACTAAGACATCGAAGTTTTAGTTTTCAAGAGTTTAGTCAAAGGTATGCCAATCCAGTAGAGGAGTTAGAGTTTGTTACACGAGAAGCGAGAATGCAAGATGATAAGAATAGACAAAGTAGTATCGAAGTTGATGATGAAACTTTCCAACTCGATTGGGAAAGAGAACAAAAGCGAGTTATCTGGATGTGCAAACAGGTCTATGCTGCGGCAATTAAAAAAGGAATCGCAAAAGAGGTAGCAAGGGCAGTGTTACCTGAAGGATTAACAACTTCTAGATTATACATGAATGGAACTATAAGAAGTTGGATTCACTTCATTGAATTACGTTCAGGTAATGGTACACAAAAAGAATGCAGTGAAGTTGCTATAGCATGTGCTGAAGCAATATCAAAAATATTTCCAATGGCTAAGGAGTTTA
>Ga0181395_1000350_pt1 | contig 19536 bp, 30 predicted proteins | sample 18SPOviralmetaG_FD_130124 | JGI IMG/M metagenome (GOLD analysis project Ga0181395, IMG submission 130124) | Marine viral communities from the oligotrophic San Pedro Time Series (SPOT) site, San Pedro Channel, CA, USA - 18 SPOT_SRF_2010-12-16 | ecosystem: Environmental > Aquatic > Marine > Strait...
ACCTGACATAACAGGGCTTTCAGCAGGTTCAACTGCTACTACTTTTATTTTAGGCCAATTATTTTTTAGATATTTACCAACACCCATTATTGTTCCACCTGTACCTGTTCCTGACACTAATACATCTGCGTTAGGTAATAATAAGTCATTGTATTGCTTTTTTATTTCAGGTCCTGTATTAAGGTAATGTGCTTCTATATTTAATGGGTTGTGGAATTGGTTACAATTAAACCAATTATTTTCTCTACATAATTTGTCTCTTATTTCAATAGCGCCATCAAAATCACCTGCTTCTACTTCAATAAGTTCAGCGCCATAAAATTTCATCATTTGTTTACGTTCTTCAGACATATTTGAAGGCATAATGATTTTCATCTTATACCCTCTTTCTGCTGCTAACATTGCAAATGCTATTCCTGTATTGCCTGATGTTGCTTCACAAAGTATATCCCCTCGTTTGATTAGTCTTCTTTTTTCAGCATCGTTAAGAATGTGAGTTGCCATTCTATCTTTAACTGAACCCCCTGGATTCATAAATTCAGCTTTACCCCACACTGTTAAATCGCCTATTGTAATTGGGATTAAGGGAGTATTCCCTACATAACCTGATAATTTCATTAGAAGAATTTATTTTATTCTGGTACTGATCTACTACCTTGACATTTCCATTTTTTTCTAGATAATGTGTTTGCACAAGGTGGATTTTTACATTTTTTTATCTTAGCTGAACGAGCACAGTATGCATGGCCTTTTTTAGTACCAGGTCTTATACGATCACCACCTTTTTTAGCTTTACCTGCTTGACCATATGATACAGTTCTAGTTCTACCACCTTTGCCTTTTACTTTTTTAGCAAAACGTTTACCTTTAGCTGGTTTTGTTTTTGCTTCTTTAGCTGGTTTTTTATCTTTTTCAAAAGGTTTTGTTTTTAACCACTTTTCCATTTCATCCCCTACTGTTGTTTTTGTTTCTTCATTTTTAGGAACACAATTAGGAACTGTTTTACCACCTTTCTTTTTCATACCCACTTGTTTGTGAGTTTTCCAACATTCAGCTACTAATTTTTTTATAGATTCTCTTAATTTAGTAGTACATTTAGGACAGTATTCCTCATTTTCGTGTAATGCATCTATTTCTTCAAATGAAGTCATTTTACTATCTTTCATATAAAGATTAGTAATTAAATTAAATATTTGGGCTTTGTTTCCTGCTTGTATTTGTTGTTTATATCTATGACGTTGAACTTTAGATGCCTTTTTTAAATTATCTACAAATACATGAGATAGTTTTTTGATTTCTTCTATGTCTGAAAGTCTAGTTATTTTGTTAAATAAACCAGTTAGGTCTTTAAATCCCTTTTTGTAATGTAAGTCTAAACCTTTATCATCAGGAGGTAAATCGTGTGGGTGTTCTTCTTTTATGAGTTTACTTAGTTTCATTTAATTTTGCTATTTCTTTTTGTATTAACTTTCTAAGCATAGTTCTTGTACGATCATCTGCGTTTGCACCTTGTGTTTCACCTGGTGTGTCACCTGGTACTCCATCAGGACCATACCCACAAGAACCTTCATTTGCTTCCGGTTTTAACATACCTGCTATTTTAAATCCTGGGATTTTTGGTTTAATTACCCACATTTCAATTTTATCATCAGAGGGTGGTGTTTTACTTCTAAATTTACCATCATCTCTTAATTTTGTTAAAAAAGCTGTTTTTGCTGCCATATTTGCCATGAACTGTTTAACATCATTTTTTTCTAATTCTCTAGTTGTATCAAATTCACCACCTTCTTCTGTTTCTTCATCCCATTTAACTGCTATAGATTTTTGATATGGAGATAATTCTTTATCTTCATTCACTTCTTCACCTAAATAGTTTTGGTCAAAATAATCTACTTTAGCTAATACTGTGTTAAGTTTTTGTTTTAATTCTTCTTCACGAGCTTTAAGTTGATTTAATTCTCCAGCGATTTTTTGTTGAATTGGTCCTCCTTCAGGTTCAGCTCCCCTTTCCTCTTGTCCTGATAATAAATCATTAAATTTACGTTGTGTATGTTTTAATTCATGTTCAAGGTCCATTGAATAGTTTTCTAAATCATTTTTCCACTTTAATGCTTTTACTAACGAGTCGAAATTAGGTATATCCATTCCCTCAGGTGCTGGGGAGTCAAATTCTATTTCTTTTAAGGGTGCTAAATTTAATAATGATAATTTCATATTACTGTCTTATTGTTTTTCTAATTAACTTTCTTAATCTTTGTTCAGCTAATGGTTCTGTAAATTTAGAAGATATAGGTTCATCTTGTGTTTGTTTGGCTTTTTTATCTTGTTCATCACTATAATAATTTTTCCAAAAATCTACTAAACCCTCTATATCCATCATGTATTCATCTGCTCTATGTTGTGGGTCTCTATAATAACCACTCTGGTGCTTATTATTCCACTCTCCAAGAATTTGTTCTAATTTAGAAACAGGTATCCAACCACTTTCATCTGCTGAATATGCGTTTGGATAGTCTGACATATCAGTATTAGCTCCTGCGTTCTCCTCTTTTATTAAGTCTGTTAATTTCATAATTTTTCGTTCTGTTAGTTGGGTGTCTGTTCCTATCATAGTTACACCTTGATTTTGTAATTGAATAACAATATATCTAAAATTATCTTCTTCCATACCTGGAAAAATATAATGTACAAGACCTTCATCATCTGATTCACGTTGAAAATCTTGATGATCTATAAGTTCTTTCTCATTTTTTAAATAAGCAATAACTCTATCATCGTGTACTCCTTTAGGACATGCTAGTCTAAACATTGTTTCATTTTGTTATAAATATAAAAAAGGGTTGGCTCCTCGAACCAACCCTTAATTAAAATGAACAAAACCTATTTTTATTTAACGAGGATATAATTGACTGATCTTATTAAAACTATTTTTTAATACCATATTTACTTTTTAACCAAATTCGTTCATGAAAATAATATAAAACGAATTTAGTAATTAATTCTAATGCTCCTATTTTTAAACCAACTGTTGGGTCTCCTGTAATAAACCACCCTAAAAACATTGTGTCTAAGGTGCCTACTATTCTCCAACTGAGAGTTTTTAAAATACTTCTAGTTTTAGATGCAAACATGGTAATAAAATTACTTAATTGAAACTGATTTTGATTTGCTTTCAGGAGTAAGAGGGATAAAAAGTTTCAATAACCCATCTTTCATTGAAGCTTCAATTTCGGATATAGCAAATCGCCTTGCAATTTTCCATCCTAAGTTAAAGCTACGTTTAGCAATACCTGAGTGATAAAAATGAGTGTCATGAATATCATCAAGCTCCTTTTTATCGTATGATACCCTTAAAACATCTCCTTCGACGTCAACTTTAATCATTTTCTTTGTCAAACCTGTACAGGCAATGTCAAAGTATAGACCAGTTTTGTCTTCGTAGATATCTACGGGGTGGTTAATAATTCTATTAGTTGGTGTTGTGAATTCTTCCTGTTCGTTTTGGAAGAAATTTCTGACAAGAATGTCAAGCGGTGAGAATTTTCTCTCTAAAAATACTGTTCCCATTGGTAAACTGTTTTTAATTAATAATTCTAAAATTTATTTGTGTTGATCGTCCTAAGATCGATCAGTCAATCGGATATACATATAACTACTTCCAAAAGACCTGCATGCAAACTAATCCTGTTGCTATAAGTAGACTTGCAAGTGTTTTTGTAGTTAATCCTTCTCCTAAGAAATACCATGTAAATAAAACCATTACCATCATTCCAGCACCAAAACCAACAAATCTACCTGGCCATAATAAACCATCAAATCCTGCTACTATGTATTTTGTAGCTAATATTAATATATAAGATATAGGTACCCCGAATAAAGATACAATTAATGTGTTATCTTTAAACCAAGGCCATACAAATTGTCCATTTACTTGAATCCATATTACTATATGCATTAAGAAAAATAATAATATTCCCGCTAATAAATTATTCAAAATCTTTTGCCATTTTTTTCATGACTTTATCGTCACTAAATTTACTATTATTTCTATCTACTACGTGATATGATCTTATAGCTACCTCCGTTTTAAGCCAAGCTTCTACCACTGTATTTGAATGTGGTATCATTGTGACTTTATTTAAAGCTGCATTAAAACCATACAAATCATCTTCACCATCAAAATCATAAGCATTCATTGTTTGACCAATTTGTAAGTTATTTATGTCACGACCATTTTTAGTTGCAACATAATATTGACCATTTGGGTCCATTACAGTATGAGCACCAGGATATTTTTTGGTAATTTTTTTCTTTGCTTTTTTAAAGCGTTCTTTTGATATATTATCTACTCTCATTTGCCAAAACTTAAATCGTGATTCATTTCTTCTATTGATAACTCATCTACTTCTGCTTTATCATTGTATAACTGTTGTTTTTGTTCGTCAGTTAAACTATCCCACCAAGCGTCATGATTTGCTTGTGATTCTTTTTGTGATATTGATTTACCTAATGAATTTAAATACTCTTGATACTGCCAATCGTCATCTACGAAAGCTTCAACTGCTTCTCTAATTAGACGCTCTTGTTCTTCCATAAACTTTTCCTTCATTTTTCCCATGATTTTTCCCTTTTTAATTATACATTAATATACGAAAGATATTTTAAAAAACCAAGTTTTTTATATAGTACTTATGTATTCTTCGCCATCTTCTTCTTCGTCCCATAGTCCGAGACCTCTAAGATGTTCAATGTGAGATTCATCCATTTCCCAATCGGGTGTAGGATCGTTATTGAATTTATTTTTCTGATTATGATCTTCCATTTGTTGTAGTTGATTTTCGCTCCATACGTTACCAACATTTAAAAAATAACAGTTGTAACATAACATTTCAAGATTTTCCAACTTCCAATTCTTTGCATTACCATCGCTAAAATTTAATATCAATGGCACCTTGTAGTCAACCACTCTACGTTCGTTAAATCCACAGCTATTGCATTCTTCTGCGACTAAAGATTCATGTATGAGTCTGTTTTTTATGTCTTTAGGACTATAATTTGCTATATCAACTCTACCCTCTAATATGTCCATTATTGGTGTAAGGTCCTTCTTTTTATATAAATGTTTTGATATACCTCTACCCTGTCTATTCAAATGTACTTCAAATAATGTTTGGTCCTCTTCGTTTTTGTAAAGTTTAGCGTATTCTTTATAATGGGGGTACGAACAACCTAAATAACGAGCTGCAGACATGTTTGATTTAGTGTGCTTCATAGCACGTAAAATCATTTCTTTACTTATTATCTTTTTTTTCATTTTTATGTTCTTGGATTAAATCCCAAACATCTTCTGGTGTGTCACTAGGTATAATTTCTTCAGTTTCTTTGTCTGTTAAAACTAAAACTTCACCCGTAGGGAGGAATTTATCATATAACCACCAGTTTATTACATTTCTTTGTTCTTGAGTATAATGTAATTGAAATAGATTTTCTATAGTAACATAATAGGGGTCATCATAATCCATCATATTAACCTTATAATCATGTTTCATACCCATAGTTCTACCATTTACAAATTGTAAATTTTGTAGTATTTCACAAAATAGTTGTTTTTCGTGGGATTTTCTTGATGGTAATTTTTTTCTTAGGCTACTTTTAGTGCCTAAAACCTCATCAATGTATGATTTTATTTTATCAACATTACCTTTTTTTGACATAACCTTTTAAATTTTAAGCTATATCGTTACTTTCAATTAAAGTATAACTAAATGAATTACCATGTATTTCTCTTGCTGACTGACAAATATCTAAAAATGTATGCCAATCATCATTGTCAGCAATTACTTGACATCCTGCAGACCATTTGTCTACTCTTGTAGATTTACCACCTGCTCTACTAGTTGCTCTATGAATATTAATTCCAAATATACCTGTGTCTGTTTTTGATTCGTCTAAATCATAATTACCATCACGGTTATTATCTCTATAAACTGTAACGTCTTTCTTTTGACCTAAAGCTAAATATTTACCTTGATGTAATCTTAATTTATGTGAACCTCTATATTGATTTGGTTTTAATATAGCAACACCTTTTTCATTTAATATATTTTCAACCCAATGTGAACCTGGATCTGTTGTACAAGGAAAACAATGAAATTGCCATTCGCCCTCTATTTTATAAGATATAGTAATACAGTCGTCAAATGCGTTTGTTACTCTACCTTTTGTTTTTGAATTTCTAACTCCTACAATGTTAACATCGTATCCTTTATTACTATTGTCTTCAAACCATTTATATCCCTTTTCTTTAACAGATGTTTCAATCTGCTCTCTTGTATAACATGCTTTCATTTTATATTTTTTCTATTAACTTTTTAATTTTTGAGCATTCTTCATACTCTTCTTTCTCTATATAATACTCCATAGCCTTTTCTAAACCTGGTTTCCATTCATCCTTAGATACACTTAATATTATATCTGTGTGTTTTATTTCTGCTATGTTGACTGATTCTAAATTATCTTCTATACCCTCAGCTATATTTGATACTAAGCTTCTCATCATGGTTGGTTTTTTTGCTTTCGCTTCAAAATCTTCTAACGATATGATAGGTATTTTTCTAGTCATTACATTATATTATGTTTAACTAAGTATGCTAAATATTTTTTACCATTATTTATTCCTGCTTCTTCTAAAGTACGAACAATATTATTTCCCTTATTTATAAATTCATAAAAGTCTTCTTTAATAACATGTTTTGATATTTCATTTAAATCACGAATTCTCATTTCACTTAACATTTCTTTATTAATCATTTCATTGACTTCATCCTCATCATCTAACTCAAAATCATCAGATGGTGCTTCACCTTCTGGTTCGGGTGCTGCTGGAGCTGTTGGTTCTGATGCTTCCCCTTGTCCTATACTTTCGATTACTAATGCTTTTAATTGTGCTAATGGAATCCAAAAACCAATTACTTCATCTCTAGGGACATCTGGATCTTTATTAACTTGGATTTTATATTTTCTTAATCCATCATTTAATTTTTCTTGTAAAGCAACTTCTAATTTATCTTTAGTGTCAGGTTGTAAAAAGCCAGTTTTAGGTTCAAATTGTATTTTAATACCTAATTTAGTTGGGTTTTTATTTACACCTGTACGTAAATTAAATTTATTACCTCCTGCACTTATTTCAGTTCCTTCTTTAAGAAGTTCTTTTCTAATTATTTTTTTAACGTCTTTCCAATTCATAATATTATTTTTTACCTGCAAATTTTTCAACTCCAGCAATACCAAAACATCCAATTACTACCCAAGTAAATGAATCATATATAGTTTCATTGATTACTAAGTCTTTACCTAGATAACCTGTTACTAGATCTAATAATGCAAAGGCTACCATAACTAAAAATGCAATGAAACCAACTACGTTTTTTTCATTCCACTCATTATCATCTTTAAAAATGTTCCACATGGCTTTAAATTTTTTAATCATAATTAAGTAACCTTTATTTTATTATACATATAAAAAAATCTTACGAGGTGAACACTTTTTTCTTACCCCCATCGTAGATATATGCGTGTCCTTCAGATATTAATGTTTCGTTTATATTATATTGTTTACCTTCAGCGTCTTCAATATAAATTTCACCTAAAACTCTACCATATTTTCCAACACCAAATGATTTTAGTCTAAAATATCCTGATTTAGAACTTACTTCCATTAGTAATTCTTTATTTCTAGCTTTTGCTTCTAAACCCTTAGCTTTTTCATCTAAATCTCGGGTTCTTGATTCCCAAGTGTCAATTCCCTTGTATCTAATTCTTTTTTTAACCCAGATGTCAAATCCAACATCTATAAGTGCATCGATAGTATCACCATCAACTACTCTTTCTAATTTTCCTCTGTAAATGTATTTGTCCATATTATAATTTTATTAATTCGTTTTCATATGTGTTTAATGCCCCTATATAAATATTTAAATTTCCTAACTCAAATTCGCCTTCTTCACCATTTATAGCTAATATTTCAGATAATCTCATTATATTATTAAAATCTTCATTATTAAATTTATCATTTACAGTTATTAATATTTCGTTATTTTTTTCATTATTATATGGTAGTACTCTTTTAGATAAATCCATAATTGTATTTGACTGTTCAGTTATTATATAATGTTGTCCTAAATTACTATCACAGTAAATATTACTACACCATGGTTCTAAAGTACGTAATAATTCTATATTATTGTGTGGGAAGATAATTCCTATATCATATTTAGAAGGGATAATAGGTTTCATTAAGGTGTCATGTTTTACAAAATGTCCCCACTTACGAATAAAATTACGACTTGATCTTACATTTTGTTCTAACCATTCAGGTGAATCTTCATATATATTTTTTGCTTTATCAACTGTGTTTCTTCTACTACCTCTACAAGTCATATGATACACACAACCACCCCATGTTTGTTTAAATTTAATTCCATTTAATTGAAAACGATTAAATATATCACTGTCTTCTTTTGATTGTGGAGCGTATAAAGGATCGTGTCCTCCTATTTCTTGAAAGTCTTTTTTATAAAATGCCCAAGGTGCAAATATACCTTCTGTTATTTTGGTTAGTTGATGTAATTGAACGTCTTTAAACCATGTTAATAATTCTTCTTCTTTGAATTCTTCAGGTTCAACACCAAAGTCCATTAACATTTTTTCAGGTCCGTCTGGGTGTAATGGTGGTTCAATTCTTGTAAGAGATACAATTGTTTTATCTTCTAATTTATGTTCGATTTGATCTAAAGCACCAGGCATTAAATACATGTCTGCATGATAAATCATACAAATATCATGATGAGCTACTTCATTAATTAATCTGTCATATAATATAGTATGACCTAAACGTTCAGGACCGTCGTTTTTGATTGCTGCAAAGTTATGATCATATTCCATCATATCCATACACCATTCCCAAGTACCATCTGTTGATGCATCATCTGCTACACAAATTTGTACTTCATGGTCGCCTTGATTTTTTCTAATTGAATCGTAAGACCATTTTAGGTACTTAAGATTATTTCTACCTGGTTGTATTAAACTTATTTTCATATCTTATCCTTTAAATAAACCTGAAGTTTTTATTTTGTTTATATCCCCATTCATGTATTCTGGTTTTAATTTTAATATAGCTAAAGTTTGAGATGAATATACTATAGATGCTACTTCATCAAAATATTGTAATGCTGCGTTTCTATAACGATCTCTACCTTGCATCCAGAAATCATGAAATATTACTAGTCCATCTTTTTTAAGAAAAGATAAACATTCTTTAACACAAAACTGTCTGGCTCTTCCATCTATTAAAATCCTATCAAATTTAATCCCAAATTGATTAGGAAATTTAGAATAAGTCTTATACCTTTCTTCATGTGTTAATTTTTGTCCTTCATCTTCAGGTAAAAAATCTTTTTCAATTCCATCATCTGTGGGTACATGAAAAAATTTTACATTCTTTAGATTTTTGTCTTTTATTTTTTGTGTAACTTGCTCGTGCCATTCTTTATTATGTTCTATAGAATAATATTCTTTTACATATTGAGAAAAAAGAACAGTACTGCCCCCACACCCCCACTCTAACATAATGTTATCTGGTCTTATAGTGTTTAAAATTAAATTTATTTCTGATGGATGCATCCAAGGTGTATCCGGAACTTTTACATTATTCATATCTTAAATTTGTTTTCATGATAGTATTGTTGGTAATTAAATTTAGCTATTTTAGAACAGTCTCTATAATAATCCTTATTTGTTTTTAATTCTATAAGTTTTTCTTTTGCTGTAGCCAAATCTCCTAACTTAACAGTTAAATTAGGGTGGCATTTTTCTTGTGTATCTAATCCTTCATAACCAATACAAGGTATACCTAAATAAGCACAATTTAAAGCAAATGTACCTGCAGCATGTGTACGCATTAAATGAACACCATACTTAAATTGACTTAAAGTGTGTATCCATTCTACCCAATTCATATAAGGTAAATGATTTAAATTAGGCATTTGTTCTTCGTCTTCGGTTTTTCTCCCCATACTAGGAATATAAATAGGGCAATCTGCTTCTTGGGCAACTACATACGAGTCAAACCCACCATACCAACTACAAAAATTACCTCCTATTATTATATTTTTTCTATCATTTTCATGAGTTAAAACATAACCATCTATTCCATCTTCAATCATTAAACTAGGTAAAATTTTACATTCTTTACCTGTTAAACCTTCATAGTATTTTTTATCTGACTCATTATGTACAAACATAAAATCAGCTTCTTGTATAGTATTAAAATACCATATTTGTTGGTTTAAGGGATAGTCTTGCCAATACCAATTAGGGCCTTCTTGCATTACTGCTACCTTATCGCAATATTGTTTTAATTTATTTATATCAAATTGAGGATTATTTTTTGGGATTATTATAATACCTAAATCGTATTGTTGATTTGGTGGTTGGTTTATATTCCAATGGTCTGCTTCTAAAGCACACATCCACGCAAATTCTACTCTCATATTATCATGGGTTCTAGGTACTTTTCCTTGAAACCCCATTTCTGTAAAAAATGTTATATTCATTTATATTTTTCTATATAATCGCTACAAATTCCCCTACATACATCCAAATTGTCTTTATGTATTTCGGGCATTACCGCTATACTGTCTTTTATAGGTTGTTTACCTGGGTAAGCCCAAATATACCCATGACTGGTTAATGTTACATCATCTGTTTCGTGCCAAAAATAATGTATGTCTTTTTCTACTTTCATTACAGATAATGCTTCTATATTTTTTGCATGGCACCATAATTTTTTATTTTTTAAAAAGGATATACCTACTGGATATGTGGGTTCATCATGACCTAACCAAAACCCATTATTATACCAAACATCAATTTCTACATTATAACCTTTTTTAACAGCTAAATTTATATATGTTGGATTGTTTTCTAATTCAGGTTGTTTTCCTTTTATGTTTCCTCTATGTGATATTAAAATCATTTGTAATTTTCTAAATAATACTTTAAATCTTCTGGTGTTCCTAAACCCCACATTTTATCAATATTAAATGTACGTATTTGTTTTTTATCCTCTATTGCTTGATTAAAGACGGGACATACATAAAATTCGTTATTAACTCTAATATTTTTTTCAATCATTTCTTCTGCGTATTTAACAAAATCAGATCCTTGTTTCCACCAATAAAACCCTACTGTGGCTATATTAGATATTGGGTTTTTTTCTGCTACTTCTGTTACTAATCCCTGTTCATCTATTTTAGCAAATGACCATTTTGGGTGGGTTGCTTCAAATGAAACTATACCTCCATCTGCATTTGTTTCATTCATTTATACATAAATTCATTTGAATCCCATTCTACAAATTGGTCTGAATTGGCAAAAAATAAAGGTGCATCTGTATTTATATGTTCTTTAGCTAATAATGCTGTGCATGCTGCTCCTTCTGTAATGCCATTTACTTCTATAACTTTACAGTTAGGGGTTATTAAATTCAGTAATGTATCTAAATTGTATTTTTCACGATGTGATTTTTGAACTATATAAATAAAATTTGCTTTTATATTTAAATTTTCAACTACAACCTGTATCATTGGTTTGTTTCTAACATCGATTAGAGGCTTAGGGAATGTATATCCTGCTTGTTCAAATCTTGAACCTGCTCCTGCCATTGGTATTAATACGTTTAATGTTTCATCTCTCCATGCTGGTGATTTCATATTTTGTCCTTTATTTATCTGTGTTAATTTATTTTTTATATTATCTAATGTAACTTCTTGAGTATTTTTAACTCTTAATACATGTGATTTACTACGTGATGCCGCTAATAAACCATAAGGTGAATCTTCAACTATTAATGTTTCTTCAGGTAAACAACCCATTTTAGATATAGCTGTCCAGTACATTTCAGGATGTGGTTTTGAATTTTGTACATCTTCATTTGATATAACTAAATCCATATATTCCATAATACCTAATTTTGATAATACAGTTAAGCATGTTTTTCTAATAGAGTTAGAACATACAGCTATTTTATATTCTGCTTGTGATAGATTTATCATTATGTCTATCAATTTACTACATGGTTCTAGGTTTTTTAGTTTTTGTACTGTTAATTTTTGTTTAGTATTCCAGATATCAGAATGTTTATTTTTTGGTAAACCTTTATGTTCAGATAACATGTTTAGTTTTTGAACTGTTTTTAAACCATCATAGGTACTTAAATGTTCATTCCAACTGATTTCGTATTTTTCCCCTAAAGCTTCATTTAAAGCTTCATAATGTATATTTTTAGCTTCTACTAAAACCCCATCTAAATCAAATATAATTAATTTTATCATACTGTTCCTCTTATATTTTTGTCTACGTTATAATCTTTATGAAGTTTTATTAACTCATTATTGTATTCTGAGTATACCCACTTTCCTTTAGATATAAAATTACCATGGGGATAAACAGATGAGTTATAATGATGCATCCCCCTTTTATCTTCATTATCATACCAAAAAAATCCTTTAATATCTATACTATTAAGATAATGAGATGCTTGTAATTCAAAATTACCTGCTGCTGCTATTCCTGTTATGTTTGTAGGGGCTGCTTTTTTATATATGTTTAATAAGTCTTTGACTTTCCATAATGTAGGTTGAATGGCAAAAGTTAACATATAATCATTTTTATTTAAATAATATAGTTGTTTTATAGGTGTATTTTCTAATGAAGTGTTATTAAAAAACCCACCTTTTAAAAGTTTAACATACCCTACATCATATTCAGATAAAAAATTGTATATTTTATTTAAATTTTCTAAATTAGGATTATCGTATAAAACCATATCCTCATGATGAAATAAACATATTTTTTCATCAATTTGTTCAAGACAATAAGCAACCCTATGTGAGTAAGATAAAGAATCATCATATGTTATTACATTAATATCATCTAAAATAGGTTTATTTACTTTATCTGTAAATAGGTATTTTTTTACGTTAGGTAAATACTTATTTAATTGACCAAAAAACATATCCCAAACATCATTATATTCTGAATGTGAATAACATATAAAAGCTATATTGTTTATCATATTATTAATCTTTATAAGTTTGTAGAGGGACTTTTTTATCCCATAATCCCCTCTGTATTAAAAACCATTTATAACATTTTATTCCATTATGAATACCTCCATCATTACTTCCCGCCCATTCTTCCATTTCTCCCCCAGGGATCATATCTTTTTTAATTAAATCATAAATATCACAAAAATGTTTCATATTTTTATAATTAGAATAGAACCACATGTCTGCGGGACCCTCAGTATCAAAATACCCCCAATCAGCTAAATAAAAATTTTCCATAGGGAGTGTAGGATCAAATGTAATGCATTGTACAGGGATAGCTGATGTATTATGGTTTATCCTTCCTACATCAAATCTGGTTTTTATAACACAATCATACTTTTTATTAGTTGAATATAATAATTTAAATGACTTTTGTATTGAATAATATTGTGAAAATAATACAGCTTGAGAAGAACGAGGATTATCTATATAATCTACTCCTGTTGTATAAGGTTCAAAATTAATTTGAGGTTCAAAAATATGAGATTTTACTTTATCACCATATAGATCTAATATTTGTTGTTTGTGGTTTATATCCCAACTATGGATAAAAATATCTACTTCATCAGATTTTGAAAATACATTTTTATCCAAATGTTTATATCCATCTATTCCTTTAGATGATGGGTCAGTTAGAGAATCAAAATACCCCGCTATGCATATGGCTGTTTTCATGATTTGTTTAAAATTTTACTTATAAAATCCTGTTTATGTAAATCAGGTCCTACTGTTAATCTAATCCAATTATCTCTATTATCATGAGGGATTTTTGTTTTTCCTCTATATATTATATCTTTTCTTTTGGATAATATATTATCAGATTTAATATTATTATCTTTATCATTAAAATGGATCCAGTTTGTATATGAAGGGATCACATCAAAACCACATTTTTTTAATTTATTAGTTAATATATTTTTTTCATTGTTTACTAGAGACACATAATTTTCCATCTCATATTTATTATCTAATAAAAAACACCCATATTTTGCTGCTATACCCGTTACTTCGTGCATTAATCTCCATTTACTTAGGCCTTTTATTATATTAGAATTTCCCATTAAATATCCTAATCTTACACCTGCCCCTCCCCACGCTTTAGAAAATGTTCTAGATATACAAACATTATCATATTTAAAAGTTAAGTGTTTTAAAGTACCAGGACTAAACTCTACATAGGCTTCATCTATTAATACAAGTATACCTAATTTATTTGTTATTTCTAAAAGGGGAGTTAATTCTTTTTCTGTTTTATAATCTCCTATAGGATTATTAGGGTTTGCTATTAATATTAATGATGTTTTATCATTAATTAATTCTATAAGTTTATCTATTGAATATGTTAAGTTTTCTTCATAGTTTATAGATTTAAAAGACCCCCCATATAAATTACAATAAACCTCATACATGGGAAAACTTGGGGATGTTGAAATTACTTCGTCCCCAGGATTGACACATAATTCAAACATAGTTTTAATACCTACATCGGATCCAGGAGTTAACAAAATATTATCAGCATTAAGGTTATTATATTCTGATATTTTATGTTTTAACTCATCTAAATAAGGGTATGTTATAAAATCTGTTTGGTTTAATGAATTGAGAAATTTATTAAAAAACCCTCCATTGAATAAAGAAGTTCTTTCACTTTGATCTAATCTGAAATCGAACTTAGATTTGTCTATAGAAGAATATTTTCTATCTACATTAAGTAACCATTTTTTAATTTTAAGCATTATTTATTCCTATTTTTTCAAGTAAAGGAGATAGTTCTTTATAAGAACAATTTTTACAATGATCTGTAGGGCAATTAGTTGCACAACCTTTTACTATATCTTTCCATCTATCAGTACTACGGATGTTTTCCATATTACTTGTGATTAAATTCCCAAAACTTTTACTATCTGTTTTTATTATACATCCTTTTATATCACCCAATACATTAACATATAATCCCTTAGTAGGCCAAAAACAATCCTTATAAGACCAAGGGGCTTTTCCTTTTATATTAGGTAACCAATTAGTTTTTAAATAATTAATTTGTTCTTCTGAATACCCATATTGTCTATCATCTTCTTTCATAGACCCCTCAACATCCCAACATTGGGCTAAATTTAACCTAAGTTCTCCTAAATTATAATGTTTTCTTAATTCTTCTATTTTAGGTATATCATATACATTATCTGTATTTACTACGTAGTTTATAGATACATTACAATTATAACGATCTAGTACAGAAAAATCATCTAAGAATTTTATTAATTTTTTCCAACTTGATTTTCTTCTATCCCTTTCATAACTTTCTTTATATCCATCTATTGAAAAATACATATCAGTAATATAAGGTAATGATTTTTTAAAAACTTCACCTAATCTACTATTTAAATTATATTGACAGTTTGTAGCTACTACATGATTTGCTTCTGGAAAATAACTACCCATTAATTTTAACATGACATCAAATTTAGGGTGTAAAAAAGGTTCACCTAACCCTGTATATTTTATGTCTTCTAGTTCGTGACCTCCTTGTTTTAGGTTTTCTAATATTTTGGTTAATGAAGCTTCATTCATATGCCTCATAGGCATTCCTCCATTTATAACTTCCATTCTATTACAAAAAGCACAATCTAAATTGCAATAATTAGTTAGTTCAAAACAGGCGTATTTTATAGGATTTATAACTTTCATTATTTTATAGACTTAAATAAGGTTTTAAAGATTCGTTTCTTTTTATAGATATACTTTTACATGAAGGATATGGATTAGTATTAGCATAATCATTAACTATTATCCTCTGTGAGTGATAACAATCTGTTATTATTTTATGGTACTTTATTTTATATTCATCTAACATTTGTTTTATTAAAACTATTCCTTCTTTATTTCTGGCAGTCATAAATATTATTTGATTACCTTTATCAGAAAGTTGTTTTAGTATTTTTACATTTTCTTCTATGGGAGTTAATGAATTATACCATGTTTTAGTACCATAAGGTCCTACATTTTCTACAATAACACCATCAATATCAAATATATATGTTTTGTATTTTTCTTGCTCATTTCTCCAATCTTGGAGAGTACCCCAATCTGTAAAAGTGTCACATTCAATATATTCTGCGTTTATTTTTTGTTTTTGGATTAAGTACGAAAATACATGAGAAACATATATTTCAACCCCTATAAATAATTTTGAGTTTTTAAGTGTTTCATATGCTATTAAAAAATCTGATGATTTATTCAAAGAATACACTCCTGTACACATATGGTTAGATACTACGTTTTTTTCGACTATATCTTGTATACTATTATGTTCGTCTTTTATTAGATAACTTTTACTTCCTGGATTATTAATAGAATGTTTATTTATATTTAATCCTACTATAAAATTTAAAGATGTTGGATTATTAAATTCAACAATACAATCGGAATCTTTTATAGTTATAGGGCCCTTTATATTTTTTTGTTTAATTGTATTATAAACAGTTTCAGAAGCAGAAGATGTTGGGTTATCTAATACGACTACTTCACAATTTGTTAGTTGACGTTCTTTAAACATTTGATGTAATATAGTAAGGGCGTCATATTGTTCTATATGGTTTTGAAGAATAGTTATATAGATTTTTGAATATGAATTAACCAATTCTTCAGTTAATATTTTTGATATCATTAAATCTTGGTATGGGTGTGCTAATAACCATTTAGGTTTCATATCAGGAAATCTACTAGAATTACCCGCTGCGGGAACTATTAGTGTTTTATTTTTTATCATTTTTTAAAAAGTTTAATATATTATAGTACATTTCTTCATTTTTTTCTATATAAGGTAATATCCTTAATAGATTTAATTCCATTAATTTACTGGATATTTCGTATTCTTTTAAAGGGATATTTTCTTTTATATATTCTTGAAGAATAAGTACTTTTGGGTATGGTTTATTATTTTCATTTCTCCAAGACCATAAAAATAACAAATCTTGTAGTATTTTAGAATAATCTATTAAATTAGTATTTATAAAAGAATCTAAAAAATCAATTAAGTATAAATTTCCTTTATTATTAATAATAATATTTTCAAAAGTAAGATCCCCATGACAATAAGATAGAGGGACTTCTTCTATTTCGTTTTTATTAATATTTGTTATACCTGTTTTTGTTTTTATTTCTTGTAATTTATGGCTTATTTTATTTTTTACATTTATATATTCTATTATATTATTTGATTTAATAAAATTTAATATAGTATTAATATGGGGGTATACTTCATTTACTGTGTTTTGTGATATATAATCCGAAAATTTAGTACCTACTATATATTCCATATCAAAATAATACAAATCATTTATAAATCCTTCTTTGTATATTTGAGGAGTTTTTATTAAATTTGAATTAAAATATTTTTGTTTTTTACATTGTAATAATAAACGTTTATTATATTCAATATTTGATGATTTTTTTCTAATAAAATCCCCTGACTTATTTTTCATTAGATGTATAGTACACCCAGAGTTACCTTTAAAAGTTTTTATTATCATATTGAACTAGCTATCTTTTTTTTAAATTTAGTAGTTGACCAACCGTGATTTCTATTAAAATAATGTATTGGTATTTTTAATTCATCACCTGTAAAAGGTTTATCACTATAATCATCACCTAAAAACCTTATATTAAACTCTCCAACTTTTAATAGTTCTAATAATTCTATTTCATATGTGTATGATATAACCCCATCAACAGATTTTAATTCCATTAACATTTCCCTTCTTTCTTCAACAGATAAAATTGGTTTTAATTTTTTGGGTCTCTCAATAGAGGGATCCCTATGTAATAAAACTACAAGCCAATCACAGTTTTCTTTTGCTTCTTTAAACATTTTAATGTAACCTGGATGTATTATATCAAAATTACCCGCTATTACTCCTTTTTTCATAACACAGAATGTAATAATATTTGATGTAAACACTCAACAATACCATAATCATCCGAATCAACATGGTATTTAAAAGGGGCATTCATATTATTTAATTTATTATTTTTATTAAAACCTGTTAAAGCTAAATATGTTATATCACTATCTTCACAATACTTAGCTGCATTAACTATATTCATAGAATTTCCTGATGAGGAGATTAAAATAACTAATGTATCTTTTCCAGCAAAATCATCTAAAAATTCAGCATATGCATTATCCCTACCATAGTCATTTATATAACAAGTTAATCTTGAAGGATCTGAAAAACTATAAGATTTTTTATTTAAAACTTTAGTATAGTCTTGAGATATATGTGATGCAATAGAATTACTTCCCCCGTTCCCTATTATAATAATTTCACTATGGTTATTTATAAAATAACCTAAATTATTTTTAGTATCTTCAGTTATTTTATTTAATTCTGATTTTAATTTATTTAAGTTCATTTTTATTTTTTATATAAGGGAAACGTAGTTATATCTCTATAATCAGGAACTTCTGTTTGGTCTTCAGCATGAACTGGGTAGTGTTGTAATAACCATAACCCTCTAGCTGCTTGTTCTGGAGTCATATACATATTCCATCCCATAATATCAATAGTATCGTTTTGATATGTTACTCCCTCATCAAAGCATCTTCCCTCATATCTTGCTTTAATAAACCAATCATATGCATTTTTACTGTCTGTTATTATCATTCCTCCTTTACCTATACACAGTGGTTTTTTTAAATGAAAAGATAAACACATATGAGTATCTTTAACATACATGTTTGATGTAAACCTTTTAGCTGAATCATATATAGGAAATGGTTTTAATTGATATATTCCTTTCCATTCTATATCTTCAAATATGGGAATCCCCCCAGCATGAGATATAGATTGAGGTACTGATATATATGTTCTTTTAGGTATAGTTACTTCTTTATTTTTTACATTTTCATAAGCACAAGCCATTAATAGAGCATCTGTACAACTAGATACTGCAATAGCATAAGTAGCTCCTGTGTAGTAAGCTACTTCTTCTTCAAACATTTGAACTATTCTATAAGGATTATGTAAGGTTACAGGCATATTTTAATCGTTTGGTTTGATGCTTTTTAATTTTTTAATTAATCTAAATATAGGAAATAATATTTTTTCTATAATTTTAGACTTTATTATTTTTATATAATAATTTTCTTTGGGGTAGCAAAATTCATTTTTAACTAATATTTTAATATTTCCCCAATATTTACTTTCTTTTTTCTTTACTACAGTAAAACCTGAGTGCTCTAATATTTTAACTAATTGTTTAAATGAAAAATATGATATATGTACAGGGCAAAATTTTTCTTTTATTCTCAACTCTACCCATTCAAAACTAGGTACTTCAATATAAGCATACCCTCCTTCTA
>Ga0181395_1000353_pt1 | contig 19435 bp, 29 predicted proteins | sample 18SPOviralmetaG_FD_130124 | JGI IMG/M metagenome (GOLD analysis project Ga0181395, IMG submission 130124) | Marine viral communities from the oligotrophic San Pedro Time Series (SPOT) site, San Pedro Channel, CA, USA - 18 SPOT_SRF_2010-12-16 | ecosystem: Environmental > Aquatic > Marine > Strait...
AAAATGGATTTTGCTACTTCAACAAGAACAGCAAGGAGATTAGACTCTGTCAAGGAATTTGCGGAAGGTATTCGAAAACTAGATCCAGCTACGCAAGAAGAATTAGCCCTAGGCTTAGCTAACGGACGGTTTGACGACGTAAAGAAACTAATAGGACCGGAGCTTGTACCTGAGTTTAAAAAAGTAACAAAAGTATTAAATGAAATGGCCGACGAGGCTGCGCCTCTTTTGGGAATTAATAAGAAAGAAAACTATTTTCCTAGATCAGTTAAGGATTACAATAAATTACTAGAAAAGTTAGAAGTTCCCATGGTAACTAGATCCCGAATAGAGAGTGCCCTAGAGGCGGCTAGAAAAAAACTAGATGTTCCCGAACTTTCTCCAGAACAAGCGGCGGAAGTTATTAACAAAAAACTTAAGACCTCCCTTCCTAATTTACCTGGACGGTCAACAAACCTGAAACAAAGAATAATTGAAACAGTAGATTCAGACATGTTAGAGGCTTACGCAAACCCGGAGGAAGCCCTCACCAATTATATTACAAGAGTAACAGATCAACTAGAAACTCAAAAGTTCCTCAGAAATGCAACTAACAAAAAACCTGGGCAGGAGCTTGACGTGCAAGAGACGGCTTCCGAGCTCGTAGAAAATCTGGTGTCTTCGGGTAAGGTGAGTGGAGAGCAAGCTGACGAGCTGATCGACCTTCTCAGTGCCCGACTCAAGGCAAGTAGTCAAGGCCCCGGTAAGGTTGTGTCCGCACTACGAAACTTGGGGTACGCAGGCACAATCGGTAACCCACTTTCCGCAATGACTCAGCTTTCGGATGTAGGTCTAACTGCGGGAATGAAGGGATTGACTAACGTTGCGAAGGGAGCTGTGGGACGCAAGGTTAAAGCAGAAGACCTTGGACTTCTTAATAGGAGTACCGCAGAATTAATTAACCAGAATGGTCCTTGGCACGTAAAGACGCTAAATAAATTATTTAAGGTAAGCGGTTTTAATCTCGTCGATAACTTTGGTAAAAATACATTCATTAACGCAGCTTTGTCAAAGGCGGAAAAGTTAGCAAAAAAAGACAAGGACAAGTTAAAGAGAGACATAGGGTGGTTATTTGGGCCGGATACCGATAAAGTAATAAAGGAACTGGCAGAAGGGAAGCCCACTGAAAATGTTAAGCTTTACCTTTTTAAGGAGTTATCCGGCATACAACCAACTACCTTAAGTGAAATGCCTCAAAAATACCTTGAGTCAAATAATGCACGAATTGCTTGGATGTTAAAATCATTTACCCTAAAGCAAATAGACAACATGAGAAGAAACGTAGTTCAAGAGTGGAAGAAGGGAAACAAAGCAACTGCTGTAAAAAACCTTGCTGTTATTAACACGGCGCTGACAGCTAGTGGCATGAGCATTAATGCTGCAAAAGATTTTGCTCTTGGTAGGGAGCAAAGCCCCGACGAACTCCCCGAAAAGGCAGTGTGGACAATGCTCTCTACTTACGGACTTAATAAGTACATGCACGACAACTACATCCAAAAGGGCGACGTAACGGGAGCAGCCACTTCTTTGGTAGTTCCTCCTAACTTTATATTAGATGCCACCAAGGATATATCAACAGAGCTAGGTAAAAAAGAACCAAACTATTCCAAAGTTTCCAGGAACATCCCATATATTGGGAAGATTCTTTACTATTGGGCGGGTGATGGAGCTGATAGGTTTAATGAATGGAGAGAGAAGGAAAGGAAAAAGGACCGTGAAAGGTAAAATAGTAAGTCTTTCGGAGTGGCGCAGAATACAGCGCCGGGTAGAGCGGATGGACCTAAGGGAACTAGCTATTACAGTACACCGATTAATAGGTGTTATGTCAGACCTAGTTAGTCACATTGAAGAATTGGAAGAAAAGATAAAAAAGAACTAGTCTTTTGGTTCAAATATTCCTGGATGATACCCCATCTTCAGAGCCATCTTAATTTTCCACTTAGGCCACTGAGTGACGTCCTTGCTATTAGGCAAAAATATACTTCTGCGTATCCTGTACGTACTCAGATCTACGACGTTCGACTTCATTACAGCTCCTTTCTATTGTCACAAATTCGTATACATTTTTGTGACATTTTTAAATTTGATTGTCGATCTTTTTCTCTATTTCCTTCAAATGTTCCTCAGGAATACTCCCCGGCTCTAATCTGGCCCCGGCAATCATTCTTCTGATGTCCGGTATATCAAAAGACTTTTCCAACTCTAGGCAAATTATACACATACTCTACTTTCCTTCTTTACGGTCGCAATTGCAAATGCCTTCCGTTACTGTTATGCTTTTCATGGGGTTAGGAAAACATGCCCGCTTGCATTCCAGTGGCGTGACCAATACATCACTGCTAGTTGTACTACATCCCAAAAACAATGTCAATAATAAAAGTTTCACGTTATCCTCTTTTCCATTTTAAAGCCTTTGCAGTAGTAGGAAACTGCTTTACAAAAATCTTTTTGCAATCTCTGGCAATTTCCCGATGTTCTTTTTGCGTTCCTTTTTCAGTCCGCAGATCAATGTAGTGTATCCAACTACGCACGCTGCCGCTCATGTAAATCCTAGTGGGTGCCATGGCAGGTAAAATATTACGAGCCACTTCCTTAGCTATACCTTGCTTCAGTGCATGTTGATAGGAATGATAAGCCTCGCTCCAAATCCTGTCTTGCGTTAACTCCCACCAGGAAGAAAGGCTACCCGGCGGTAATTCAATGCTGTTCTGTCTGTTCTTGTTATCTTGCGCCCTCGCTGAGATTAACTCAGGATCACGCTCCACCGCTGCATACCTCTGACTGAACTCACTAAAGGTAAATGATCGGTGTCGCAAAATCTGAGGACTGATAGCTCGGCTGGTCTTAATTTCGATTGTCATAAACGCATGTTCAAAAACACTCCAATGCGCTTTTCGAATACAATAATCAAGTAGCCGAGTATCGGTTGAATCTTGGTTGGGGCTCGAAACACGAGCCACGTATAACATTGTCTTTTCTGCGTCAGGAGTTACGCTGATAAGTCTAGTCATACTCCACAAACCCCATTAAGACACTCGTCTTCTCTTTCCTCAAAAACAGTTCCTTCCTGCGCTAATGCTTCCTCCAAGGGAACCCGTGTCAAGGGCTGTCCTCCTCGGCAACCATCGGGGTAACAAGTAAAGCCACGTAATCTCTTTGCATACTTAAGTAACAGGCTTGCATTGTCCCCAAGGTTACCTTCGTTGTTGGCCTCAGATCCCCAAGGAGGTAAGTTACAGGTTGAACTTATAGCCATGTCCACGTAATTTTGAACGTCGGCTTGGAACTTAACACGTTCCTTAAATGATATGTCATATGCATCGGTAATCTTTTCCAAGGGAACGCCGGATGCTTGGAGGCGCTTTACTGCAGGATCAACTACATACTCATACTTCCACACCTGTCCATCCAAGTAACGTCGCTTGTAGGATTTGCAAAACAGAGGTTCAATTCCCGTAGTAGTTTCAGCAAGTATGCCGATTGTTCCAGTTGGAGCTATTGCCCTCTTACCCTTTGGTATTGCTACCCCAAGCTTTCTTGACCAGATATAAGAAGCTGATTCAGACTCTTGTTTGTATTCCGTTAGCCACTTATGTAGCTCGGTAGTAACCGAATAAGGCAAGGAACGCTGCATTAACCACTCATGCATTCCACCGAGTCCAAGCCCAATTCGATTATTAACGTTACCCACCTGCCGGATCTTCTCGTAAGGAACGTCGGAGTAGAGGCCACCACACAAAAGGAAAGCAGTAGCTACGTGACAGATTCTTGCAAACTCTTCTCGGTTTTCGCACTTACTCATCCAGACCGTTCCCAAATTACACTTGTCACTGTCATCTTCCGAAGTAACTTCCGTACAAGCATTTCGCAAGCTCTCGTAGTCCTTACAATAGTTAAAGCTCATTCCCGGTTCTGCCGTGCTAAATGCCTGCTCGCAGTTTTGCATCCAAACTTTCATAGCCAGCTCGTGGTCAGGTGATCGTGGGTTTTCCATAGCTTGAAAAAAGTCCGTCCCATAAATTACACTTACATTAGTTCCTTCCATGGGAACTGGAAAGTTAAAATCCTTTTCCTTAATTTTCTTTATATCGGAGCTCTGATCTTTTATTTTCATAAAATCAAAAATATCAGGATGCTTCCAGTCTAGTCCCGCCCAAATAGCAGATCGTCTTGCTCCACCTTGCATTATATGACGCCCAGCTTCATTTACCATTTGCATGAGAGCTAGTGGACCCGTACTAAATCCGCCTGTCCTTTTTATCAATGCTCCCTTTTCTCGTAAAGCGCTGTAGTCTATTCCTATTCCGCCGCCGGTCATTAGGGCACTGGTGCTTTGATCCATAATTTCAGCCCAGCCCTCCCTGCTATCCGAAGCACGGAATAGAAAACAATTGTTTACCTGGTGAAGGGATCTGCCTGATGAATAAAGATACCTACCTCCCGGTATAAACTTTCGGCTAATCATATAACCAAGAATCTCGTCTCGAAGTTCTTTGGGAAGGTATTGTGTCGTGACTGAATCTACTACACGCTCACAAGTGTCTTCCCAACTTTCCACCCCGTTCATACTATACTTTTGCTTAAAAATATTCGATGCGAAACTAGATGTAAATGTCATTAAATTCCTCCTATTTTAAAAAATAATATCGAAACAACCAATCTAATTCCATCTCCTCGTAAAATCCATCATAGTCATGGATGTATACCGTTGGAGATTCCCCTGGCTCATAGATAGATTCACAATTGTAAGGTGTAAACTTACCTAGATCTGGATTAACAATTACCATACTTCGCTTTCGAAGTGCTACTGGTTCGGCGCTCCTTAAAACCATCAACTTGTAATCGTCTTCGGGAGTTGATCTATAAACTACTCGACCTGGCACTTGAGCAAACAAGTACGTTCTATCAAAACCAACTGATTGATGGTCGGTGTTTAACCATTTCTTTAGTTGATTACCTGCGTGCTTAACAAACGTCATTTATCTTTTCCCCTGTCTTTAATTTCTTTAATTGTCTTTTTAATTTGATCTCTTTCCTTTGGTTTCATGTTGTAGCTTTCCGTTTTAAGTTTAAGTGTTTCCTTAAGATCGGCAAACCCGGCACGTTTTGTTCCCATTGCATAACTAGCTCTGAGGACAGACGAGGCTAGGATAATCCGGTCTTTCTTGGAAACTTTACTTTCGCAATTAAGGCAACCCCACGTTTCTTGCTCGTCGTACTCTTTTATCGACAACACTATATCGAACTGGGTTTCGCACTCTTGGCACTCAAACGGATAACAAGGCATTATGAATAATCTCCACTGTTGTAGTTTCCTTTTCTCACTCCTCGAATTACCGTATTTATGTTGGACCCGATGAGGCGGGAGTCTTTCGTAAGGGGAGTTCCGCAGCCACCACATTCCACTGTGTCAATCTTTTCATATTCTTCGTAGCTAAATATCTCAGCATGAATTTCTCCACACCCCGTACAGGTCCAATCATAAATAGGCATTATCTTTTCCTTTCGAATTTATTTTTCAGTACGTGCATACTACATTCCCTAGCTGCAACATGATACCCGTAGATAGCTCCTTGGGTAAAGAAGTGCTGAGCAATAACCCAGGAAGAGGCACCCCAAAAAAAGCTTAAACAGCTCACCACCAGAACTCGTTTAATCCAACGTGGCATTCTTTTCTCCTTGGGCAATAGCCTGCTCGTCGGTGTAGACTGCATTCGAATAGCGTTTGTTAAGCTTTTGCAGGTTTCGTTCTGCTACTTGTTCCAGAGTCAATCCATTCAGCTCACACATTCTTGCAAGGTAGTGCAGTGTATCTCCTAGTTCATCCGCTAGATTGAGGGAGTAAGGCTTACCGTAATAAACTCGTTTCTTAATTATCTCAAGTACTTCACCAGCTTCGCCCGAAAGACCCATCGCTGCTTCTATTATATCTTCATATGTTTCAGCCCGCTTCGCTCTTTCTTCCCGGTTTGTTGGATAGAATTTATTAATTGTTTTTTGAAAATTTTCCACAGTTACTCCTAGTAAAATTAATTAAAGTCCCTCAACAGCTTCCGTAAACCAATCAGGCAAGCTCAAGTTATACTTAGAATACCACAGTTTAAATTGGTTGTCAAGTAAATACGTAACTCCCTCATCGTCGGGAGCTCTACAAATCCTTCCACTAGCTTGCATAAGTTCCTTAGCTACGTGCCAATTATAATAGTCGGGCTCAGAGTACGCTAGGTAACGCATGGCAGGATCTGCCAAGCTTGGGTAAGGAACCTTTGTAATTGCCTGCCACTCTGCAACCTCGTATTTTAAATCAAGTCCTTCATGCATGCCGCTACCTACCATTACGGCACCCGACTCAAGCGGCATCTGATAGAACTGGTCATAGCACTTTTGCTTATTACTTTTATTATGAAAGATAAAACGAGAATCCTTTACCAAGAACTTACGCAATTTATTTGCTAACGAGTAAGGTGCGTGGACAAATCCTTTGGTGCTGTGGTGATTGGCTAATTCAATTAAGTCATTAGCCATTGCTTCAATGTTTTCATCTTGTTGAGACATGCTCATGTTGCCAATCGGTTGAAATAAAATAGGTCTACGTTCCGCTGGGATGGGGCTATCTACGTCAATATAAATTACCCTGCGGCTTGATAGTCCTAATTTTTGAATGTCCATCTTTCCTATTGTAGCACTCATCAATACAATCTTTTTTACTTTTGCTCCGCTCCAGAATGGATTGGTCTGGTCGGCTAGGCTTAGTGGCATTAGCTTTATACACTGTTTATCCAATCCTCGATGCTCTTCCGTTTCAAATCTACAAATAGAGTGGGTAGTGGAAGATTCAAGAATTTGTTTAAGTCGTTGTAGTTTTGAGTCTTTGGGGTGTTTTCCGATCCATCGAAGGAGATCACCAACTGTTTTGGCATTTGATGGGTATCTATACTCATGTTTCCAAATGCGCTTTGCAGCAATTTCTTGCAAGGTTCCCAACAAAGAGTGGGCTTCATCAATGATAACAGTGTGTCTTTGTAGTTTGTGTGCGAGATATGTAAAGAAGTTACCAATAACGGGTGTCCCTTTCCGTCGCACTGTTTTATAATCAACTTTATATTCACTGTCTTTAGGACCCCACTTATATATTTTTTGTCGGTACTGACGTTCGGTCATTTTATATTCTTTAATCCAATACTCATCCTGGCTTTTTACGGTCTTCATCCAAGAAAATGAATCAAGATATTGTTTTCGTAGTAGGTTATTTGGAGTTAAAATGCAGCACCCATTTTTTCGACTTAGTTCCCAAGATTGGATTGCCGCAGCTACCGGAGACTTGCCAAAGCCTACCGGAGCTCGAATTACAAACACCTCGTAATTGTTCCAATTCTTTTCAAGAGTTTCCAAGAGCTCAGCCTGTCCCTCTCGAAAATTTTTAAACGGAAAGAAAGGTTGCATTTATTACTCCTTGTCAGTTAACTTTGCCAAAGCAAGTTTTAATTGTATCTCTCTTTCCTTAAGTGTGTCAATAAGTTTTTCTTCTGCATTAATTTTATCTTCAAGGTTGTCGCATCTTTCTCTACTACCTTGAATCTTATTACGAACTTCCCCTAATTGTTTTTCAATTAACTGTACTGCTTCCGTCATTATACTTCCTCTTTCCAATGGTTTAAAATCTCTTGTAACTCCCAGAAATTGTAGCTAGTCACAAGCTCCTTAATGATTTTTAATTTATTTTTTTCTGTTATTTTTTGATCATAACCTGACGCAAAGGCAATGGCTGCTAGCCCAATGTACTGTGCGTCCGCTTCATCTCCTTTTTTCCACCCTCCTATTCTTCGGGCAACCGCCTGCCAGGTGTGGCTGTTCAATTCGATTAACTGTCCTGAAACCCCGGCTATGAATACGCCGCAAGCTTGGATGAGGGTTTGGCTGGTATTAAAGTTTCCTCGACGTCTTGCCAACGGTATGTCTTCTAGTGCTAGTATATCGTAGTCTTCGTTAAATTGAGATTGTAATAAATCAAGTATATATCTAAACCTAGTTTCTTTGTTTTGGCTTTCTGGAATTAAGATCAGACCACTCTCGACAAGAATTCCCTTATCAAAGTAGGCAAACCCAGCGATGCTAGGTGATCCTGTGGCTCTGTCAGTTGCTCCACTTGAGGGATCGATAGCTAACATTCGACCGTTAAGAATCTTATCTGATAACTTTTGACATTTTTTCTTGCTCATAAAACTTTCTCAATTTTTCTTTTACGCACTGCTCATTATGACTGGGAACAGCCATGTTACTGTTCCACCAAAGAATGTCATTTGAGATTATATCCCAATCAATTCCAGCTTTCTTTCCCTCGGACCAAAGTATAAATATATGGACATGTCTTCCGCCTGTTCTTTTTTTTATTAACAGGTTTTCGTAATATCGTGTAGGATCATTTAATGCAGAATTTTCAGTTAGCTTAAGTGCCGCCGGCTTCTTTACAAATTTAATTTCAGGAAGCTTTCCATAAATTGTTTTAAGCTTTCTTTTTGGTTTATTTGTTTTTTCATGAACGGCACCTGCAACTCGTATTATACTGCCAGCTCGGTATATGCTATTGTCTATTGATTCCCACAAATTATTTTTCTTTAGCCAGGCTACTTGGGATCTGACTACGTGCTCTCCTAACATTGGTACAATAGGTATGTGAAAATGATATCCTCGGTTTCCCGTTGTCCATATCTCAAAGCTAATTCCTAGTTTAATTAACTGGTATCGTGTCTTATTTTTTTGTAAGTCAGTATCACAATCAATAATCAAAGTATCACTAAAAACTGGAAAGTCTTTTAGGTTCTTTGTGTTTTTATTTTGATTAATAAAGTTTGTTGTCTCAGGTGGAAACCCATACAAAGACCTGTATTGATACTGAGAGTCGGCTTTATTAAGTAGTAGAGGAGCTCCCGACCTAATTAAGGAATGTCTCCATTCATACGTGATACTCGGCAAGGAGTCTTTCAAGTCTAATGGTTTCAAGATCATAGTCTCCATCGGTTACTCCATTCAACAAAGTTAATCCTCTCCAATGGTTGTTACCTTGAGGCCCTTTATAGTCTTCATCATGCATATAAAAAGCCCCGTTAACTAGACCACTTATAGACTTTCCGTTGTTTAAAAAGTCTTTGTGATATTCTAGTTTCTGTACGTGTCCCATTGCAAAACTAAATTTAAGTTTATTTAACTTAGTTACAGCGCTACCTCCGTAAGGTCGCCCACTAAATGGGTTTGAAAAGTAATGGCTGTAGTGTATTCCGTCTAGCTCCAGTATATGTAAAAAGGGTATGACCTGCCAGTTGTCTAGTTCAAAATCATCATAGCTCATGTAACCCTCTAGTTTTGGGTTCTCTTCTACGTACCTTTCAATTCGCTGTTCGTGGTTTCCTATTAAAAAATAACACTCCGGATTGTAGGAAGGATCGCTTTCAATAGCAGCGTCAATGATCCGCATGGCTTCGTTTCCCGCTTCAATGTCTTCCTCGTATCTCCTACCTTCCATTGCTCGTTTTCCTTCATCATAAGACGAAAGAGATGGCATGTCCCAATTATCACCAGCATGTACAATTACATCCGGCTTTCGGTCTAAGATAAACTTTCCTAACGCTTCGATGTGGTCAAGAGGAACACCAGGTTTAACTTGAGTATCCCCAATAAATAAATGATTCCTCACTCTTTTCCTCCATCGATGATTGTAAAACTAGGTTTAGCTTTTAACTTAAGTGATTGTAATAACTGTTGTACTTCTTGAACAAGGCTTCGTTTCCCTTTGTTGTTGATGGTATCTTTTACATAATCCTTTCCAAAAACTTTTTCAAACTTTTCCCGTTCCATCTTATTACGTATTATTTCATTCTCTATTCGTCTGTCCAAAGCTTTTTTTAAAATCTTTTCTGTTACTTTATTCAACTCTAACGATTTAATAAAATGATCCCAACAACGGGGTGCTGTGCTTATACCCATAGCAGGATTAATAATTCTAATTTGAGAGTGAGAATCCAATCCATCATCCCATTCTTTTCTAAATTCTACTCTGATAAAGTTTCCTTTATCCGAAGAAAGATAAAGAGTATAAGGACCCTTGGATTGTAATACTACCTCAATAAATTTTTCTTCAAGAGTCATAGATTTCTTCCCGTTTTAACTGAAGAAACTCCTTTACTTTTTGCTCATTAACTTCATGATCAATACCGTGCTGAGTAAGTAAGTCACTTAACATTCCAGTAGCGGCTGTCCAATACATAAGGTCAAGTTCCATGTCGTTAAACTCTTCCTCAGATATCATTACCATATCTCCTAATATAGTATCATCGTCCATTTTTGATTTCCTTTCGCTGGTTTATCTAGATTAAATTCTTCCAAACTCTCTTGAGTTCGGTAGCCACCCTCACACTTAAAATCGCTAAATGTTTTACAAATCTCCGGGGCTCCACTTAAAGATATAATACCACCTAATTCCTTGTTTGTCAAGTCCCAAGTTTTATTAAATAACTTAAGTGCTTTTTCTGCTTGATTTTCAGATACTTCCCAAACAGTTTCATCGTGAAAGTCAACTAGAACTGGTCGTAAAGATATATCACTTTCAGATCTAAGTAGGTCTAGGTTCTTAAGATAGGTTAATAAGTTAACGTGACCTGTGGATTGGATGCATCGATTTAGTATATCCTTTTCATATTTATTTGCAACAGCCGTGGGCATGCCTCGACCATTAAGAAACCACCCACCGTTAGAAGACCACTCCGTTTTTAAATCATTTTGGAAACTTGTAACTCCCTTAAATAATTTCCAATAATCACTGTGAATGGTCTTTACTTCTTCCTTGGTTATTTTAACTCCGGCCTCTTGGAGTGTCTGGTAAATAGTTCCAGGTCCTGCTCCGTAACTTGCGCTAAGATGCACAATCTTGCAGATAGTCCGCTCAGTTTTGGCAAGCTTCTTAGTAAGACTAATTGCTTCCTTTGTTGGGTTTTGGGGATCGTATCCATGCATACATATTTTAGAGCGCAGCGCTGGTATGGATGCTCCCACAAACAGATAGATATCATTAGGTTTAGCTCCAGGTCCATAGAGTTTCATCATAGCAGGATCTTCAGAAAGCTCGGCAAGTACTACGGGTTCAAGTGCATCAACATCCATTTGAATAAAGACATTACCCGGCCTTGGAATAAAACAATCCAGGTAATCCCGTGCCTTAGGTAGCTGTTGTATATTTACACCGCCGGAACCGCTGCACCTCCCTGTAAGAGTCCCATAAATTCTTAGGTTAGTGTGGTGAATTGAAGATCGGGTTGACTCTTTCATTTTTTTCATGTAACCCATTAACTTATTTAACTCGTTATACCGGCTTAATAACTTACCGGCAATGCCAAGTTTTGGTAGTATCTTTTTGTCGATACGTTTTCTTCCAGTTGCTGTGGCTTCTATCCAATGAATCTTGCCATCTACCTTTACGGAAAACTTTCTTTCCTCTTCTCTGCGCCAATTTAAGCTAGACACTACGGGACTGCTTTCATACAAAACATCGTAAAATAACCAGCATAAATGCGGCTTACTGTTAGGATTAAAGTAATTAGTTGTCTTGGCCACTTCTACTTTATCTTGCCACTTTTTCCAACGTGAAGTAATTTTATTTGTTTTTGTGTACTTAGGTGGTTCGTTGTGAATAATATCATTTACCTGCTGCCAATTAAATGTTTGAATAAAGTGGGAAACTTCGCTATCGTTATAGAACTTATTAAGTAACTTGTCCATGGCATCTTGTAAAGAATTCATTCTAACTTCAAGTAACTCCGTGTCTATCTTAATGCCATAGAAAAACTGCTCAACCTCTAGCTTGCTAAGTGTAATAAACTCTTGTTTTATTATAAGGTCTAGGTCAGGAAACTCTGTGAGATAACTTTCAAAATGTTTGTGTAATGCCCAAGTGGACTGGGCATCTAGCGCACAGTACTTACCTAGGATATCATTAGGCGCTTTCCACATTTGTCCTTTGTCTGGCCTCCCTCCTCTTGAATAATTGTTTTCAATAAGCCAGTTGTCTAGCTCTATTTCATTAGTTTCTTTCCAGCCGAGGATTATTTTTTGTGCCTCTTTTAAACTCCAGCTCTGGTTTAAATATCCCTCAGTGGAAAGTGATTTAAAAATTAAATAAGTATCCTCGACCCAAGGCCAGTTGCTCATGGGCTTGTATTCCAAAGAACTTTTTCGAAGTACGAGTTCCATAACTCTTGCGTCGTAAGATACGTTGTGTGCAATTAACTTAAAGTTAGTAAGGTATGACATTACCGTAGTCGATTCGTAGTCACATCCTAGGGGTGCGTATATTCCCTCCGGGAACTTGTCGCAAGCAATGCCTACCCCAACTGGTTTGAAGTCAGGATCGAGTACGTCAAGTCCGGTAGTTTCAAAGTCAACAGCAACCTTAGAAGAAGGTCTTAGCTGATTCAGATAAGGAAATATATCCTTTGTTTTTGCTAATACTATCGGTTTCTTTTGGATGTTTTGTGTCGGCTTCAACAGACTTAGGGGTTTTTCCTGAGTTGTTTGAATCATAGTACCTCCTAAAATATTCAACTCTAACTCTATTATCATAATAAGCAGTTTTTATCAAGCACTTTCTGCCCACTAAAGATTTAAAAAGTCCCGTGTCTGGAATGTCATCTAGTATTGATTCTGCCAGTTCCTTCATTTCTGCGGAGCTTTCTGCAACCGAAGATAAAAACCTTCGCATAAACTGTGATATAGCTTTTCTTTCTCTATCAAAACAGTATATCGATTCAACGTGAACTTCGTTAAATTGATTTTCAAAATAGACCTGAAGATTAGTGTGGCTATTACTCTTTCTAACAAATAACTTAGAAACGATTACTGTTTGATATTTTCCGGGTTCAAAAGAACTGCCGTTGTTATCCACTGGCCTCCTTAATTCCGGTGGTTTTCTCCGTGCTTTCGACTTGTATGCCATTATCTTTCTCCAGTTTAATAGGACCGTCTTGAATAATAGTTCCGTAATCTTCAAGCCAAACTAGCATACTAATGTTAGCTACGATACAATCAGTATGCGAAATGGAGTAACTGGTGCTAGGCAGTAACGAAGAAGAATCGTAGTCAAAGATCTGATTATCAAGCAGTCGGAGTGCGTGTCTTTCCATAGCCCCTAGTAGTTGGTACTTACCTCTTCCCTCAAGGAACGTCCAAGATCCATACTTAATTTCTCCAGCCAACATAGATCTGCCAGCACCCTCCATAACGGAAACTCTTCCCTCCCACTTAGTTATAATAGTTAATAACTTTACTAGAATTTCCCACTTAAATTTTTGTTTTAGTTCATTAATTGTTTCAAGTAATTCAAGCGCATATTCTTGTCGGCTTGTATCATCTTTCCAAAGATCAGGCTTGGTAGTATCCTTTTCTATATTTTTAATTGCATTCCAGATAGCGGGGTGTAAAAACTGTACCGCTGCTTTTCCATCAACTTTGTCTTTCTTTTCGTTTTCCATTAAGTACCTCCAGAGGGCAGGGAAACCCCTGCCGTTATGTTAGTCGTTATAAATTATCATATTAAAATCAGGGTGAGTGTCTTTTGTCCTTCGGTTATTCACAAAAATATACATGTTTTTAAACTTTTGGTAAGTACCCTCAGAACCCTCTACGTTTTCTAGAGTACCTAGCTTAGTTAGATCTGCGTCTGCGTCAAATAAATCCTTACTGTGTATTGTTTTTTTGGTTGAGTCTTTACTGTCTCGAAACACAAAGAACAAATTCTTTTCATTACTTCCAGATAAATAGTCATTCCCATTTTTATCTTTCTTTAACCACATTCCAACGTACTCTTTGTTTGTTACTTCTTTTTCATTTTCCATTAATTAACTCCTTAATTTTTGTTACTCATCCCGGATGGGAGGATTAGATTTTTTAGACTTTGACACACTTTCCTCAGTTGGTTTCTTAAGATTGTACTGCCAAATCCTATCTTCGTCTTTAATTTCATATGAATCAATTCCCAAACGGAAGGCAACTTTTTTAGCTTCTTCAATCGAAGGATACCCTCCATGGACTTGTTTGTTAATAATTAATTTAATCATAAGTTAGCTCCTTTTAAAACGGTACGTTATTTATCTTTACTGGATTTACTTTCTTTTTCTTTGGGGGTAAACTGTCTATTGGAAGATCTTCACCTGCATAAATGTATAACCCAAGCCCATGCATTGCAATTGCTTTTACCATACCTCGTTTGATAGAAGTATTGACGTCGAATACCGTTAGCTTTTCGCAGGGTATGGCTACGTTCTTATGGTTTAACACAGGAAAGTTTTCAATATGTTCAACCCCATTTACCGTAACACCTACCTTAACAAAGGCACCTGCACTGCCACACTCGAAATAAGGCTTACCGTTGTCGGAACTATATACAACATAGTTAGCCGCTGGATCTACCTTTTTAATTTCTGCCCATGCAAAAGGCCAACTTAAGTAGGTAAACCTGCCTTTCTTTTCCGTATGATCGTTTACATCGATCTGATTTAATTGTTGAAACTTCATAACACCTCCTTTGAATATTCTAATTATAACATAGTTAAATAAATTGTCAAGGTAAAAAGTAATAAGCTAGTCATTCTCACTAAATGGTAATGCTTGTTGGTCCCAAAAGTAGTGGATAAATTTATCAGTTCTGATTATTATGAAGTCCATTCACCCCTATAAGGAGGTTGATTGGTCAGATCTGATGATATATCAAGTATTTCCGGACTCAAGTAATCAGTTCTGATTAAAGTAACACTGGCATTCAGTTAGAGTTACTTTCTACTATATCTCTACACTGTGTTATCCATTCATCGAACCCCTCTGTTTCACTTGCCTCCGCAAAGTTATCATATATAACATTGGGATTACTCTTTTCCTCTTTGTTACCCCATACATCAACGTTATCGTTGTGCTTTGGTATTCTTTTGTACTTAACACAGTCTGAGCAATACTGATAGAACCTCTGTATTCCATCCGATGTTATTATAGTATCTTCACCATCAAGAGTAAGCGTGTTACCGTTCCAATTAATATCATATAAACTGATAAAGGGTTTTACATTCATTACCTTACCTGTTTTATCGTCAACAATAAGAGATCGGTGAGGCACTGCGCCCTCAACTTGATTATGTTTCCAGTGCTTAGCACCCCAATAGAACGCTGCGAAGTGCGTTCGGCTGGTATACGCAAGTACCCACGGTAATCCCATTTGATGGCTGTAGTGACCGGACTGGCATACCATATAGGGTATTGGGTTGGCCTTGCCAAAATGGGAATGCCGTAGCATCTTACCGTTGCTGCTAATTAACTTAAGCTCAACTCCAAACTTAGGTTTAAACGTTTCTTCGTCATGTCCAATTACAATGTCAGGGCGACCCCCGATGGTTTCATTGTTGGGTAGTTTCCAGCTTACGGGTATCTCCTCTTCTTGTTTAAAGTTAACACCAGCCCACGTTAGCAACTCAGTCCAATGATCTTCGTTTTTAAACCCTGCCTCAAATATTAGATCGTCATCCAGGGTTGTAGGAAACTCAATACCAAGGTGACGGAGTACCGCACGTCGTGGAGACTCACCTAGAATAGTTCCATCCTCTGTAATACACCCACTGTTTCCACCCCTCCAGTCAGCCCCTGGATTTTTCTTTTGCTCTTCTAACCTATGCTTAGTCTTAAGTTCGAAACCCTTTTGCAGCATAGAATACAATTCTAATTTTGGACTCTTCATATAAACACCCCTATTCTTTTGTCGTTAACTAATTCCCATTCCTTACATTTCTCTTCGCTCCACTTTACTCGTTCCGTCAATCCTAGTGAGTAGCAGATGCCAATTGTTGGACTCCATTTATACCAAATTATTTTCATGCTATAGGCATTTTTTTCTTTGATATAAAAACACCGTAGTACTTGAAAGCAAGTGCTAATACAATTGGGGTGTTTATAAAACTTATATCGTTTCATTATATCTCCGTTTCCAGTTTATCACCCACCCGTGTCTGCCATGAATCCAGGCTTGTTGTTATATCCAACAACTCAAGGAACTCTCTTGGCTTCAAATTACTTGATGGAGCGTTTAACTCGTCAAGAAAAGAATGCAAGTCTTCTACAATAGATCTTAATGCTTGTTTGTGTGTTATAGTGTCCATGATTAATCCTTCTTTAGTCTGTTTTGTTTGGTTATCTTTTTATTTTTCTTTGCTCTTTCCTCTTTAACCTTTTCTTTCTTTTCCATATTTTGTTTTATGATCTCATCCCAATCTACCTCTTCGGTTGGTCGCTTTGTTTTCTTTTTTTCTTTGTCAAAAATTGATATTACTTTATCATCACTCATGTTTATCTCCTTAATTCAAAATGCATAGGGTCGGGGTTGCTGAATCTGCCACCCCATTTAAATCCAGCCGATTCGAAACACTCAACAACTTGCCTTGAGATTTTACCTCCAGGGTTAATATCTATTGCCAAGCCTTGGGCATGCTTTGATAATCGGGTAGTACCTGCAATGTTACGATAACAAAAACACCCACCCGTTGTCCGCAAATCCGACTCAGCACCAGCCAATTTAATACAGGCAAAAGCAACGTCAAGTGGTACTTGCATATCCCGATGGCACCGAAGCTTGGTAAGCCAAGCACCGTTTTGAGTTTTTAAAGGTATAGAAAGAGTTACCATTGTTATACCGGGAACTGTTTTATCCTGGCAAATACTACCTAAGATACTTTCCGATAGTAACATAAAACCTAAAATAAAACCCCTAAGTATTTTCATTTAATTCCTCCGTCATTTTTGAAAAGTAAGCTTGCGTGTAACTCATTGCAGCTATTAGGATATACTTACTCAGTGATGGTGCCTTATGAGCGCTGGCACCTGCAGCCAGTATATCATAAGCAGCTCCCTTTGGTAAGTTAATTCTGATATCTTTTATTTTATTTTTCATTAAAATTCACCCTCATAATCCAGTGTTATCTTTTCAGTTGCTGTAAATTTATGTTTGTCCTTGGGTTTTTCCTCCACCTTACGGTTTATATTATCATTAATTTCGTAAATGCAATCGGGGTTTTCCTCTACCCACTTGTCAAGTTGGTTTTTTCGAGTTTCCTTTTCTTTTTTGGTAAACGATAACATTTTTCCTGCAAGCCAATTAAGATCCATAATTCTTACTCCCTAGTTTTATTGTAAATTCAGTTAGTCCCTTGAATACCTCCGCAGGGCAAGAACCCCATCCGTATGCTGCTTCTTGGTCGCTAAATTCAAACCGATAATCCGTTGTGTCTAATCCAAAAACCAAACTTCGCAGTGTTATAAACCAAGGGTTTTCGGGGTTAGCCAAGTAAAGCTTAGACATAGTGTTTCGATGCGACCAACGGCTTTTGCCTGCTAATGCCTCAGTTAAAATATGCAACGCTGTTAAATGAGCTCGGTAGCCCGTCGTATACTTTGGTATATCTGGTATCCAAGTGGGTAGTGTTGGAAACCATTTACCTAAAAATAACATGTATAATGTAGGCACCAGTGGATAAATATTAACATAATCAAAATTACCCCGATCGCCCATACTCCAGCCACGCCTCCACCCTGCTTTTATAATTCGCTTTAAGACGTCTTTACGTCGATTTACAGCGGCTTCAAACACTACCCCTAAGTAACCATCACGGCTGATATCAGAGCGGCTACGTTTACCTATTTGAGGATGCCTGCGCCAAATGCCCGGTGCTACTTCGCAGTTCCTAAAAGTTATCTGTTGATCCAATGGCATTACCCCAACGGCTGTGCCAATAGATGCAAACGTTAAAAAATCTCCGTCATGTATTTTCATATCAGTTTCCTTTATCGTAACAGGCGGTTGCGCCATCGGGTTGAATTGGACAATGGCTTTCTGCTAACGTAATTTGAGGTTCAAATAGTTCAAGTTCCATTTCCATCCAACAATAGTTAAGCATGTTTTCGGGAAACACGTTGGGAAACATAAGACTGTAGCAGTGATCACCAAGTTTTCGTAGGTCGTGGCCTCGAAGTTGCACGCAATGACCGAGTTCGTGCCAAATAAGACCCCGTCGCTCGATGTCCGAGGACTTATCGAAATAGGTTTTGTCGATCTGGATCGATCGGTGAGTACCAAGTATTCGACAAACCCCGACAACCCCGGTAATTGGCTGCCGGTTTGCATCAAAAACCAGTATCGATGGTACTATTGTTACCGATGCCAAAATCTCACTAGAGAATAATCCGTTTGCATGATCGTCGTAGTCTTTAATAAATTCCTGCAAGGCATAATCAAAGTTAGCAAATGGATCATAGTAAACCCTGCGATCTTTGGGTTCGGTGCCGCAACCCATCAACACAATTGATATTAAAGTTAATAGCCTCATTAGTTTACCTCCGATTTTATTGTGCGAACGACTTCAACGTCAAAACCGTTAGCCGATCTTATTTTAATTGTAACAATTAGTTGCCGGTTGTCAAGTGAAAAAACAACAGAAGCCTTGCGGCTGCCCGATATTGATTTAGTGCTACCGTCAACTTCAAATGCGTGAGTGTTGTTAAAGGTCAGGTGTTGACTAAACCGAAGCTTGTTATTTTCAAGTGGCCTCGGAGATCCAGATAAATTTGGTAAAAGTGTGCCACCGTTATCAAAATTAACCGTTCGGATTACTTGATAGTAAAGATAATAGTTACCACTTGCCGTTTTTACCAGCTCAACTTCGCTACCGTTTTCAAAATAGTAACGACCGGCCAGATCGATTGGAGTTGGTGCGTCGGTTCCATCAACCCCGTCGATACCATCAATACCATCAATCCCATCGATACCATCGACCCCGCCTGGACCCCGTGGACCGGTTCCACACCCAATAATTAATGCCATAAATAATAGTAACTTCAATTTAATACCCCCATTAGTTTGTTTTTTGATAGCAACCATTGTACCGTACAATTGCGGTACGCAAGGTCGGTAGTTTCACCTGGCTGTTTATGATCGATGCACTCCAAATTATAAATGATACACCGTGAGTCGGGCGGTTCGTTGCCCATGTTAATGCTGCAGAACAACAATATTGATTTTAGTAGAGTCATAATATACCCCGTAAAACCAGATCAGCTATTAGTAAGATTAATAGATTAATAAATGTTATTCGTAGCAGACTTTTATTTAGCTTGTTCATGATATTTTTTTATTCCTTTCGATATTCGGTTTCCAAGGCCCGTTCCATTTAAGTGGTATGCAGCTAAAATCACTGCAACAATCAGTAAATTAAAAAACAATAGCAATTTCATGAGCAACCCCGTATTGCTCGGAGGCGCTTACTTCGTTCGGAGTTCTCGGAAAAACTGCAATTTTTAAATAAGTTATAAGGTTCGTCTT
>Ga0181395_1000354_pt1 | contig 19382 bp, 9 predicted proteins | sample 18SPOviralmetaG_FD_130124 | JGI IMG/M metagenome (GOLD analysis project Ga0181395, IMG submission 130124) | Marine viral communities from the oligotrophic San Pedro Time Series (SPOT) site, San Pedro Channel, CA, USA - 18 SPOT_SRF_2010-12-16 | ecosystem: Environmental > Aquatic > Marine > Strait...
GTTAAAGGTCTTAGTAAAGATGCTGTGAATCTTGATCCTACAAAGTTTAAAGAATTAATAGCGCCAACCTCTGGTTATTTGTTAGCAGAGGGTACTGAAAGAGGTTTGAAAGAGGCTGAAGTTTTAAAGAAACGAAACAAAGATGCCATTGCTGCACAAGAAGAGAGGAAGAAAAAGTATAGAGATTTAGCAGCTTCCTTAGCAAAACAATACCCGTATGGGTATGCGCAAGGTGGTGTAGCTAGCTTATCTGGTAGATATTTAGACGGGGCTGGTGATGGCATGAGTGATTCTATCCTTGCTAATATAGAGGGGCAACAAGAAGCACGTTTAGCAGATGGCGAGTTCGTAGTGCCTGCTGACGTAGTAGCAGATATGGGTAATGGTTCTTCAAATGCAGGTGCTGAAAGACTATACGCCATGATGGATAGGATTAGACAAGCTAGACACGGGACCACAAAACAACCCCCTGAAGTTAATGTAAATAAAGTAATGCCTGCTTAGAGGAAAATATTATGGCTAACGTTCAACAAGTACAACAAGTAGACCCAAACATACCTACCTCGTTAGAGCCTTTTTATATAGGTGGCGAGCAAGCTGGTGGGTTTGAAGGGATTATACCTAAAGGTGTAGAGCTTTTTACAAAAGGCTTTGATGATGTGTACGGGCCGGGATCACAGTCCCTTATGGGGCTTGGTGGTGTTGCGCCTATGTCTGATGCACAACAACAATTAGGTACTCAGATCTCAAATTTACAGGCTCCTGGTGCTTTTACAACCGCTCAACAAGCACAAGAAGCTGGAATTAGTGGGTTGTTAGCATCTCCGGCTAGGTTCGATACTGCTGCAGCTCAAGCATATATGTCTCCATACCAACAAGCTGTCACAGACATACAATCTAGGCAAGCCATAGATGCTGCTAAAAAAGCACAACTTTCTACAAACTTAGCGTCAGCTAGACAAGGCACATATGGAGGTGCAAGACAGGCACTTTTACAAGGACAAAGAGAAGCAGGACTTCGTACACAGTTAGGAGATATACAGGCTAAAGGTTTACAATCTGCTTTTACAAATGCTCAACAACAGTTTGGAGCAGACCGTGCTGCACAACTAGCAACTGCTCAAGGACTTGGTACTTTAGGCGCACAACAAGGTGCGTTAGGAGTGCAACAACAAGTAGCAGAATTAGACAGGCTTAAAACATTAGGTGCGTATGGTGATCTTCAAAGAGGCATTACACAACAAGGTATGGCGGCTGAGGCTGATTATCAGAGAGATAGGGATGAGTTTGGACAACAACAGCTTGGCAACTTATCTAACTTACTACGTGGTATCCCACTAGGCGGGCAGACGCAAACAACTGCTACACCCCCACCAAGTTTTGCATCACAGCTTACGCAACTTGGACTTGGCGGTATAAGTTTAGCTAATTTAATGGGAGGTAGGTAGCATGATAGGAATGTTAGGAGCATTAGCTGCAATACAAGGTGAACCAAGGCTTGACGATACTTCAGTAGTCCCTCCTTTAGACAGAATGGCTGCTCTTCCTCAAGCGTTCATAATGCAACAAGCACAAAAGGGTCAGATACCTAAAGAAATGGTAGCCCCTATTCTTGCTAAAAAAGCTGAAAATGCGCAGGCTGCTGCTATGCAAAACGCTGCTTTTAAACAAGCTGCTATGCAGGGTGGACCAGTCCCCCCTTCTACAGTAATAGAGGGGATAATTGCAAAGAACGCACAAGCTGAGGTAGGCATTCCTACAGTAGCTGGAAATAATGTATCTAATCCTGCATTTATGCGAAGTGGTGGCATAGTTGCGTTTGGTAATGGGGGTATGCCCTTTGTAGGCCCTCCTAGCAGAAGCGAGTTGGACGCTTTGAGCAAGTTTGGGGCTTTTCCATCTAAACCTGAATATGACGAAGAAGAAGAACTTAGAAAACAAATAGAAATGCGTATGGATGCACGGAAAGAGTTTCTCGGTGATGCTCCTAAAATGGATACATCTCCAGAGATAACTGGTAGGGACTTAGCTTTAGCTGGCTTACAGGCAGCGGTTAGTATGGGGCAAGGGCCAAACTTTTTATCTAATGTTTTAGAAGGTGGTAAAGCAGGCGTTGCATCTTTAGCTAAAACACCTAGAGAACGTGCAGAAGCCGAATTTAAAGCCAAGCAGACTGAATATTTAGCTAAATCTGGAGCAGTTGATGAAGCGTTAAAAACTGTAGGTAAGAGGGCAGATACACAACAAGAACAAGACTTTACAGCTGGACAAAATAAAGCGGGGAGGGATTTAAAAACTACATTAAGTGCGAATGAAATTAGATCAAACGAACTAATAGCTTCTAATAAACTAAAGAATGCTCTTCAAATATCAAAAGGTCAAAATTTTACTAGAGAGAGGATAGCTAACATAACAGCAAACACACCTCCCGAACTAGTAAAAATAGCTAATAACTTAGGTATGAGTGGATTAAAACCTAAAGACCCTGACTACGCTAAAAAGTCCGCTGATTTTCTGCGCAGAGCTGCTGACCTTACAGGTAAATTTACTGCTGCAAACGCAGCTAAGATAGGATTAATTGAAGAATCTGTAAAAGGTGCTAATAAGATTATGGAACAACAGTTTAATATAGGTGGTTTAGGTAGGCATTTGCTCATGGCTTCTGCTGCGTATGACACCTTAACTGAAAAACAAAAAACTGACATTGATAATGCTATAGATAAATATAACGCCAAGCCTGAAAATAAAGACAATAAAATTAGCGCTAAAGGAGAACAAGGTGCCAGAGAAATGTTTGATAGAGTGTATCTAAAAGGGTTTAATGCGCTTCAAAGGAATACGCTTGATTCCCTAAGCCTTACCCCAGCGATAGTTAAAGAATTAATGGCTCCTTCAGGTACGTCTAAACCAAAAACGAATAACGACCCTGCTGGTATTTTAAACTAATGTCTAAGTTATTAGAATTTAGAAAGCAGTATCCAGAGTACGATAATTTGCCAGATACGCAAGTATTGGATGGGTTGTATAAAAATTACTACTCTGATATGCCTAAAGAAGAGTTTTTAAATAAAATGGGTGTAGGTGTAGGGCTACGAGCAGATGAACTTGCGCCTACTACTGCTACTGTTGATACTGAAGTACCTACCTTTTCTGCTGAGGATGCTATTAATTCAGGGCTTGTGGATGAGAGTGGTAGTTTAGACCTCAATCGTGGTGCAGTTACGCCAGAACCTGCAGCGGTAGTTAGTAGCGCTGTCGAAGATGAAATTGTTCCTAACGAACAAAAAAGCATTGTAGATAAAGCGCTTGATGCTTTACAAAACCCAATACCTACAATGTTTCCTGCATATAAGTTTATAACTGCAGATGAAGAAGCTAAAGATACGGCTGCTACTTTAGGGATTGGTGCTACCACTACTGTACTTTCATTATCTGATGCTTTTGGGGCGGATAATCAAATATCTCAAGTTATTAAAGGTGTTGAGCCGTATTTAGAAGCTCTGCTTTCTGCAACACAAAAAAACAAACTAGAAGAACAAGCTAAAATACTTAAAGATGCTGAAGACGCTGGGTTGAAAGAACAGCTTATATCTGGTCTTAAAGCATTTCAAGTTGATCCAGGCGGCACCGTAACTCAAGCTCTAGGTTCTACAGTACCTTTTCTTGCTGGCATAGCTTTAGCAGGTGTGGCTGGTGTAGGCGCTTCGGTCACTGCTACAGGTTTAGGACTTGCTTCGGGGTTTGGAATAGTTAAACGTTCTATATTTGATGGTGTAAAAAACAAGTTGCTAGAAACGGGTTACTCTGAAGAAGTTGCTACCAGACGCGCTAATGAGGCACAAAACTATGTTGGTAAAAACTTTGATTTAATTCTAGCTGGTGGAGGTCTAGGTGTTTTAGCGTCTCGCACAGGTTTAGAAAGTTCATTTATAAAAAGTCTTGCTAATGAATCTGTTACTAAAGGATTAGCTAAGAGGGTTGCTGCTAACGCATTAGCTGAAGGAGGTGTAGAGGCATTACAAGCAGGCCAAGAAAAATTAGCTGAAAACGTGGCTTTGAGACGAGAAGGCTTTGAAAACGTTCCTATGTTTAGAGGCGTAGCTGGTGCAGCTACATTTGAAGGTTTAGCAGGCGCAGGAGCAGGTGCCGTAGGAGAAATAGCGTTAAGCCCTACGTCTGAAGAGCAAATACGACCGCCTAAAAAAGAACCATCTTTTTTCTACGACCAAGAGTCTGGCGAAATTATTGATGTAGACGCTAGAGAAGTATCAGATAGAGGAGGTGTAGACGATGTCAGTACAACAGATAGATCGCAGTTTGATGGACCTGACACCAGAAGAGATAGACCTAGCGTTCCGCTACTTGGAAGACCGGAAGATGCAACCGTCAGTGCTGTCTCCGAAGTTGCAGAAGTTGACCCAACCGGAGTGGGACCTGTTAGCTCTGATGTTGACGAGTCTAGTGTTGGAGATGCAGGAAGCTACCCTCCATTAGGGAAAAGTGGCAATGATGCCGTTACATCGGATGGGAGGCCCGTCAACGAAGATATTAGGTTAAACAAGGTTTTAGACTCTGAAACTGGAGAATATAAACCTTTTGAGTATACGTCTGACAATCATATAACAAAAGATGAGCAAGACAAATTTAATGATTTTGAATTAACTAACAAAATAGAAGACGATAAGATATTTTTAGACTTAGTAGCAAAAGATACGTTGTATCCAGCAGCAGACACTGCAGAAGAGATTGTTGATACTAACGATAGTTTATTTGAGGACATAGCACAGTTAAACAAATTTTTAGCAACGGGTAACCCGAATAATATTTTAGGTTACGACCAGAGAGAATTTCCAGAAAGTGCCCTGAGTGAACTAGAAATTACAGACAGAATAAATGCTATTGACAAAAGAATTAAAATTATTGACCCAGAGTATGACCCAGAGTATGACGCTGGAGTCCTCGATGCTATAGGTAAAGCTGGGGAAGTGTATATAGATAATCATATGATTGTTAGGGAGGGGTACAACCTTTTAGCTAATGACGCTTTCAAAAAATCTATGACCCCAAAGCGTTTAGTAGAGTTTCGTAATGATTTTGCAAAAGTTAAAACTTATTTAAGCCTTTTAACTGGTTCAATAAAAAACGGTGTTCAAGATAAGGTGCGCCACGATTATAAATTTTCAAAACAAAAACAAGATTTTGTATTTCGTAGTAAAGAAGAGGAATCGGGGTTCATGTCAATGCTTGAAGTGCGTCAAAAGCCTGAGAATATACTTAGAAAAACTGAAGATTTTCAACGAGTGGTTGATGAATTTAGAAAAAACTATTTTACCCAGCCTGTTGATGTTGCAACAAATGAAATATTAGACGCTTTATCTTCATCAATGCAAGTTGGTGACACTGTTGAATTTAATTTAACTTTAGGTGGAGATGCTGAAACTGGAACCATAGTTGATGTTTCTGATAAAACCTATTCTGTTAGACCTAAAGGCGCAGCAAAAAATGTTTCGTATAAGCTGCCTAAAGAACTTGTTACTTTAGTTAAATCTAAAACTAAACCCATAAACCTAGCCAATGTATTAAGTTCTTCTGATGGTATGAAGGGTGGGAAAATAGTAACTATCAAAGCTAGTGCTAATACTGAAAGATTGTTTCAGATGGACAAGGCGCATGCTTATGCAAGCACACTGCAAAGCACTATAACAAAAGAAACATTGCAAAATTCATTAGACGCTATAAAAGCAGCTCAAGACTTAAATATAATAAAAGAGGGTAAGTATACTGTAACTTTTGATGCTCTTAATAACACCATAACTATTGAAGATAATGGTATAGGTATGGCTCCTCAAACACTACAAGAGTCTCTTTTATCAATGGCGGGTTCTGATAAAACTGGAACTAAAGGGGCTAGTGGTGGTTTTGGTATAGCTAAGACAGGTATTTTTGGTAGTGCTGAAAACTTTAGTGTTATTACTACAAATACTGCTGAGAAAAAACGTGACGCTAAAGGTAATTTAGTTTTAGATGAAGATGGTGAGGCTATATTAGTGCCTTTAGCTATACCTGTCCGTACATATTTAATAGAGGCTAATCCTCTTGACGCTATAGGCAGACAATTACCTATTGAAACTGTTGTATTTGATGAAGGTGTTGACACTTATTACGGTAAAGACACGCCTATCAAACCCTCTGACACAGGCACTAAGATTATTTTAAAAATGCCTGCAGAGTTAGAAACTGCAGAGGGTTCCGGTAATTTCCAACAACCTTCAGATGCGGTCGTTGGCGATTCTGTAAGAGTTCCAGACGCTTTCACAAAAACATTTATAGGAAATGTTGAAGTTACAGTTGCCGCTATAAAAAAAGATGGCACTCCGGCTCAGGACTCTCCTATGATAATACCAATAGGATCTAACTTTCCATTAGATAGGTTTAGAAAACCTATACCTGTTACTTTTTCCTGGGGTAAAGCTGATATTTATATTGGCAAAGAAAAAGCAAAACGACGTTATCCAACCCATGAGGTTTTATCTAATGGGGCTTCTCAGTTTACAGTTGATTTAAAATACGATGACAGGCATATGCACTATGAAGTAATAATGGATATAAAACCAAAACATAAACCCGGATTGCCGGGTAAGTTATACCCATTTAATCGTCAAAGAGAGGCTTTTGTTTCATCCATAGAACCCGACATAAAGGCTATGAACGCTTTTATACTTAGGTTTTTTATCTTTGATTTAATGTCGGAAAAAAGACAACAGTGGTCGAACGTACAAGTATTACCAAACACATCTTCAGAAGCATCCGATCTTAAAACAGATGACACTATAACTATAGATGGTAAAACCACTGAAATAAAGGCTAAACCTGCTATATCTACAACAAAGCCTTTTGATAAAGACGCAAAAGTCACTTCTACTACTAAGCGTGCAAAGCCTGTAGATGAAACTACTAAAGGCAGTACTGAATTAGAACCTTTTGATCCCACACCTATACGCATGCCAGGTGCTATAAAAATTGACGAGGGTTCTGTGTACGATGCTGGTGAACGCGATAGCTCAGGTAAAAGACGGCTTATTATTTCAAAAAATCAAGTTAGGGCTACTTTTCAATCTTCAGAAAACGCTCCTAGTGTTGATAAAATACCAGATGTAAGTTATGAGAATATGTCTTATAACGCTCCTATGTTTATAAATAACACTAATTTAATAATAAAACCGGATGCCCCCATTCAAAAATTGTTTGCTGATATAGGAAGTGTCTTTTTAAAACTTAGGGATTATGCTTTTGAAAATAGAGACCGCTTTGAAGAGCAAGACTTTGTTAATTACCGACTTGAAAGATTGGGTCCTATAGGCACTGAACTAAAGGCTGTTGGAACTATAAATTCGCCTGAAGAGGTGTATTACGTAGGTGTTGGTATAGATAGGAGCTATGCTGGCGTTAATGCTGTGTATCCTTACAAAGCTATGTTAGTCAATCCTTTGATGGTATTAGATCCAGCAATATCTAAAAACAATGTGATGGCTCTAGCAGATACTACGCTTGACACTATGATACATGAAATAGCTCATGTGCCACACAGGAACCACGATATAGGGTTTTATACTTTGTACACAGCAATTCGTAATGCTTTGGTAGCAGACGGTTTACTTGACACAGTAATGAATGATTTAGTAATAACTTTTTCTAAACACGGAAAAGAATACACAAAGCTACGAAACCAATTTAACGAAAAGGATGAATATGGCAGCTATAAGACATTTAATCGCGAAAAATCTCTTGCAGATTTTACAGGGGCACAAGCCGCAGGACCAACTGATAGTGATAAGGGCGATACTGGCAAACCGAAGAAGACTGGCGATCTCGGAAAAAAGTCGGGAAGGTCTAAAGCTTTTGCAACCGTTTTTGGACCTCGTAGAAAAAGTAAAGACTCCGGAAGAACTGAAAAAAGTCCTGATGAAGTTGATAAACAACAGCAAGCCTATGCTAAACGCAGAAGGCAGTCCCAAGCTAAAAGAAACGCAATCTATGAGGCAATAAACAAAGACTCTGACAAACAAAAGCCTTTAGGCGTTAGAACTTCGGGTAAAGCAGTATTATCTAAATTAAAAGACGCTATATTAAATCCAAGAGATATAACTTTACCTTCTAAAACACGTAAAGGTCTTTACTCGTTATTAACTCCTAGGCAACTACAAGAAATTGTAGAATCCACCCGCGTGTTAGTTGGGGATAACCCAATGCCTCAAAGTCTAGGCTTCTTAAAAAGCGCAATAAGTATAGTAGCTAACACCGTGCCAGACATGCGTTTAAAAATTATAAAAGAAGCTGAACCCGCGTATGATTTTTTAAGTAAACTAACCGCAGATGAAGTGTATGCTTTAGGTAAAGTGGCTGTCAAAGCTACTACAGTAAATATAGATCCAGCTACGACTGTGGGAGCTAAGATGGACCCAACGTTAGCTGCTGAATATGCGGCACTTTCAAAAACAGCTAAAAAAGCCTATGTAGCTATGAGGCGGTTTATGGAGTTGCAAATAAAAGGCCTTAAAAGGGATATGATATATGTAGCTACTAGACATATGAAAGCTGACACTGAAGAAGAACGTGAGCTACTAAAAACCATAGTTAAAAAAATAGAGGTTATGTTTAAAGACCTCGACAAGTATAAACCCTTCTTCCCTTTAACAAGATTTGGTAATTACTGGGTGCAAATAGGCGCAAATGAGGATACCGATAAAATATTTAGAGTGTTTGAAAGAGAGTCTGAACAAAAACAATATATTAAAGAATATAGAGAAGATTTTGTAAAAGAAACTGGACAAGACCCTAATAGTATAACTATGGATGCAGGCACTAGTTTTATAAAAGAAATTCTTGGCGACCCTAAGAAAAATCCCTCTTTACTTTTACAAACTTTAGAAGGTGCTATAGATAGTATTTTAGAGAACCCTAAATTTAAAGAAGGGACTATGGCTGGTGAAGCTCTTACTGACCAATTGCGTAAAGATTTAAAAGAAAGAATATTAGAACTTCAACATCTAATAGCGCCTGTAGGCAGTTTAAAAAGAAATATGCTGCATAGGGAAAAGATTTTAGGTGCCAGCACCGATATAACAAGAGTGTTTAGTGATTTTGTTTTACGAGTTGCTTATCAAAGATCTAGGTTAAGACATTCTCCAGATTATTACGAAAATTTAGGTAATGCTACTAGGGAAATATCTGAACAAATACGTCCTAAGCTATCTATTACCGCCCCAAGGCCAGGCGCTCCTACAGGGGTTGCAACACCCTCCCTACAAAAAAATATACTTTCTGAGATATTGGATGAGCTTGTTTCACGCACTGACCATCTACTTAGTGTACGCCCTGCTGGTTTGATTGACACTGCAGTAAATGCAGTTACCAATACAGCTTTTTATTGGTATCTAACAGCCCCAGGCTCTGCTTTAATTAATTATTACGGAGGTATGTCGATAGCGCTTCCAACCATAGGTGCCGAGTTTGGTGCAATTCGAGCTGCCGCTAAACTTATAGAACATTCAGCTCGTATGATGAGTCCTAATTTATACATAGTTAAAGGGTTAGAGAACGATAAAGATGGAATACCAATACCTATGTTAGCTATGAATGTAAAAGCCCCATTTGATGAATATACAAAAACTTTAAAGCCTATATTACAACGTGTTGTAACAGACATGCGAACAGATTTAGATACTTCTTTTTCTTATGATGTTGCTAATCTTGCCGAAAAACCCATAGAGTTGTTTCAATCTGTATCACAACAGGGGCTTCGTATAGTTGCAGCTTTATTTCATAATTCAGAAAAATTTGCTAGAACCGCTACGGCATTAGCTGCTTTTGAGTTAGCGTATGAAGCTAAAGTTATAGAGTTAGAAGGCAAAGAACGGTTTTTAGAACTAGAAAAAAACGGTATGACGCACGAAACTGCATATGAATATGCTTTAGGTAAAGCTCGTGATATGAGCTATAGGTCTTTAGGGGATTACACTAGAGCGTCTAAAGCGCCTATTTTTGCTTCGCCTGGGGGTAGGCTTATAACCCAATTTAAACAATATGCTCTAGTACAGACCTTTAACCAATTAAAAGATTTTAAAACATCCATGGGGTTTATTACAGGTATGACTCCTGATAGTTTAAAAGTAGAGCTACGAAAAGCTGGATACACTGAAGAATTTATTGAAAAGCAGGCTACAGAGTATAACGTAACTGTATTAAAAAAAGAAGCTAACTTAGCTAGAAAACGTTTTATGCTTACAAATGTTATGGCAGTGCTTGTTGCAGGAGGTGTCGGCACTCCTTTCTACACCATACTAACTGGATTATTAGTAGCTCTTGGTATTGTAGATCAAGATATTGAAGATGATGATGAAGAAGAAATGCTCACTGATGTGGACACCTATCTCTTTGAGGCTTTAGAACGTGCAGTGGGTAAAGAACCTGCTACTATTCTTATGAGAGGCTTATTAGAGTATGCAGGTCTAGGGGTGTCCGATAGATTAAATTTAGACCCAGCTAAAATGTGGTTCTCAACCCCAGCCCCTAAAGATACATTAGAGGACACTTTTGTTGAAACATTAATTCATAACTTAGGCCCCGGTCTGTCTTTAGTGTTAGGAGGGCTTAAGGGTGCTGACTTATTTTTAAAAGAGGGGCTTACATTTAGGGCCATAGAAGCAACGGCTCCGGCCCCTGTAAGAAGTATACTTATGGCTTTTAGGCAAGCGGACGAAGGGGTAAAAGTTGGTGGTCCAACAGGAACTGTTTTGTTGCCTGCTAATGATTTAGACCGTCTTGACTTCATATTGAGAGTGCTTGGTGTACAGCCTACAAAAGTAGCAGCGGCTCAAAGACGGAAATTTGTCTTAAATAAACTTTCTAGGAAGATTATGCGTAGGCGTTCTATACTTTTAATAAAACACAATCTTAATTTGTTTAATAATAGAGGTTTAGTTGAAGAACAAAATATCTTGGATGAAATAGAAGCCTACAACAGAAAATTCCCAGGCTATGAGATAGGGGCTGACGATTTATCCCGTTCCAGAAACGCTGTTGCAAAACGTTTAGAAGAGTCTTTAGGGACTATGGGTTTGAAAAAAGAAACAATTCCTTTTATTAGAGCAAGACAAATTGGTGGAGAACCTAAGTAAATAAAAAAACCCCCAGTAGCGAAAAAGGAAAAAGTACTAGCTGGGGGTAGTAGAAAGGAAACAAGTACAGTATACTATTTAGTTCTCCAACAACGCAACCCCCTTAGCTTGTTTTCTATTACGGGTCTGCATACCACAGTACATTTGTGTCTCTTAGCTTCCTCTTTAATACTTACCTCAGCTTCCTTTAATTGAGTGCACGGGACAAAGAAAGACCAACCCTTCTTAAACCTTTTCCAGTTTAAAGAATATTTAATCTGCTGGACTATCATTCTCTAACTCACTAATGTACCCGCCTAAATCTATGAACCCATTTACAGTGCAATCAAACTCATAACAACACACGGCTGGAGTTACTGTATCTAACCCTCTGTCAATACGTTTAGTGGTGGACCCCCTAAAAGCACCAAGTTCTTTCAAAGAATCTAGTACGTCCCTTAACGTTATTTGGTTTTCAGAACAGTACTGTTTTAAGTATTTGCTGGTTACGTACATTAGTTTGGTGTCCGGCTCTATTCTTACACATATCTTGTTACTTCTAGGGATCACTATTGGTAAATGTTCTGCCATAGAACGTCTATCTGTATCCCCGTTAACCACTAAGATACTGTTTCTGTTCTCGTTTATAAAATCACCTATGGTAGCAGAGTGATCGTTAGATGGCGCTTGTATCTCCTCACGCATCTTTTTCATGCTATCGCAAACCCAATTAGTTATAGCCCCTATATCAAACTCCACTGGAAGTAATCCCATCTTTTTAGCTATGTTAGCCCCTGCTATATTGCAAGCTATTATGGCTGACCAAAAACGTTCCCTAGAAGAAAAGCCAACCTTCTTATCTATAAATTTCTGTATCTTGTGTAGTTCCTCTATAACATCTTTCTGGTTTTTAATAAGATACTGAGCGTATAAAGGTCCTGCTAAACCATAGTTTTCTGCTACCTTTTCGTCAAATATTTTATTAGCTTCCTGTTTAGAGATAGGTGATTTTTGAGGCACATCAAACTCTATAAACCTCATTAATTCACCATCAGGAGTTTGCTTAGTGGCTCGTAATTTATCTACCATAGATGAATTTGAGGTCGTTACCCCAATTGTTGACCATTTAGTAGCGTTAAGTCGTACAGAGTTAGAACTCTTTTCCATACGTGCTTTTCCTCTACCCTGAGTTAATGAAAATACTATATCGGAGAAGGCTTCCCCTGTCATATTCGTAACTTCGTCAATGGCTACAGGTAAACTGTTGAACACCCCAATAGTATGAATTTTTGCGTTTTGTGTGTCCTCCTTAATAAACAACAACTGTTTTGGGTTACCCCAAACACTTAAAGCCATTTTTAATGCTGTAGTTTTACCTGTGCCAGATTTGTTGTTTACTAAATTTATAATCGCCCCCTCGTAGTGTAAAAACTTTAACAAAGGTGAGCCAAACCCAGTCATAAATGCAAATGCTTGAGGGTGCATATTATACTTACCATACGTGCCTACTATTTTTTTCCACTCATCTAAACTACCCTTTGCTTTTACTGCACCTGCAAATTTTTCTACACTGCTAGATGGGGGGCAATACATAACGGTGTCTGCATTTATTTCTTTCTCTCCTAATATAAACCTTGTATCGTTGTCTGCCCAACCAAATTGCAACCTCATCTCAATCGCCTCCTGTATATGTTGTAAGTTTTTAAACGAGCTTATTATGTAATTTAATATCCTGTCCATCTGTTTTCTATTAGCCAATACACCATAGTGCGCTAGTATTTTTTTAGCTTCATCCCCTACTACTATCTCTTTAGCGGCTAATATAACGGCTTGCTCTCCGTCTTTGGGTAACACATGTCGCATCAAGACTACTTCCCCTTTTAACGGGTCTTTGTATCGTTGCAAAAGAAACAAGTCGTGTTCGTAAACTAAAACCGTTTCCTGTTCTTCTTCATCTTCACTTAGCTGCATGTGTATACCACCTGCATTGCCTAACTTAAATGGGTAAGGTAGTTCAGGAACTGGTAGGGTTTCTAATGTAGGAACTTGGTCGGCTACAACAACAGGAAGTGTTTTTTGTTTCTCTTTTATCTCAGCATTTAGTTGTTCAACTTTTTTCTCTACAAATACTTTACCTCCTAACTGTATAGGAGATGTAATCTTGCCCTTATGTTTACAGTCTTTACACCCATCAGGGTTTAACCCCTCAAACGTAATACATTTGTATGGGCCTTTTATACCCGCTACTAATTTTTCAGTCTCATGCCGTACATAATGTGGGTGGTCTTTCGCTATGGTATGAATGTAGTCTTTGTTGTCTATGCAGTATTTAACTATAGATTCTGACGCTCTCCATAACGTGTAGTCAATCTGCGATTGATTGTCAAAACAATACTTTAATTGCTTACATTCCGGTAGTACGTTTTTAAACACACTTTTAAAGTTGCTTTCTAACGCATACGCATTTTCTTCTACAGTGGATGCGCTCTCTGGCCCTAGATTTATAGCCCCTACAAGGTCTTTAAAAGTAGAAAATTTTATAGGTTTAGAATGAAATATTACATTACACTCTACAGGGACATCTGTCTTCCTATTAAAGTATCCTGGCATACGTAGTATAGCCGCATTGTTTGCAGTTACAGCGCCATCCGCTTTTAGCTTATGTTTTTTACATAACTCTTTTAATGCTTGTGCAGTAGCCAACCATTCTCTAGGGGGTATAGCTTCTTCTAATACCCAATAAACATGTAACCCGTTGCCGGAATTTACTAAGGTCGGCCTAGGAAGTTTTACCGTTGTTACAAACTCTCGCAAAGCCGAAGCGGCTTCAGACTGATTAGCGTACGGTTTACTAGCCCCGCAGTCTATATCAATATAAAATATTTTTTTGTCTTTTACGGTTTGTAAATTACGTTCTTCTTTTGTATACCTAGCACAACCAAAGTAAATATTCCGTTCTTCAGAATCAAACTTATCTAATATCGCCTCAGCTTCATCAAAGGTCTGTACAAACTGTTGCTGTATATCTTGACCTTTGAATCCGCAGACGCAAATATACCCCTCATCTGATAAAACCCTCCTTAGAAAGTCCATAGTTATCAGTCATCAGTCCAGTTATCCAAAACAGCAGTAAGCTCTTCTTTGTCTGGAGTAACTTTCTTAGCCTTGGCAACAACCTTCTTTACTGGCTCTTCAATAGCAACTTCTTCAACTGGCTCATCAAGTTTTTCCGGTTTTTTTATGTCAGCGCCACCGTGCTTATCCATAACGTAAGCGTTTGTTGATTCTACCCACTGTAAGAAATTAGTAAATGTAGCGGTGTCCTCATCGTTCTCTATGTTGATACCTTCTTTGGCTATATCAAAAGCAGGGGTGTAAAACTTGTTGCCGTTGTTCATAGCCCCCTCTACAGAAGACAACTTAACTGCAAACTCAGGAGGTAATTTGCCTTTTTCGTTCATAGTGCTTATAAGCGCGCCAACAGATTTATACCCTGTTTTAGATTCCACCTCATATATAAATGGTATGTCTTTGGCGGCAGAACTATCCAATTCTTCACCCTTTTCGTCTACAGCGTTATTGAACTTTATAGTGCCAAAAAGCACACGAGTTCGTCTTATAGACTTCCATAATTGCTTCTCTGTTTCAGACAAAGAATCAAAGTCCTCAATGTATCCAGACTTGCGCCCACAATTAAAACCACCTTCAGTATCTGGTAAATCACCATCTAAGTTAAGGTCCATAATACTTTTAACGTAATTCTTTAACTCAGGTACATATTTTTTGTACATGAATCTTTGCATAAACAAACGTATTGTTGGGTCGGATTGATAAATCTTAGTGCCTCCTGGAAGCTCTAACTCAAATGTTCCAGCTTCTACCACTACAGTTTTACCCTCTATCAATTGTTTTGATAAAAGTTTCAACCTAGCTAAAGTGCTAATTTTCTTACCCAGTTTTGATTTATCTGAAGTCTCACCTTGCATTCCCATAGCAGTTGCTAACTCTGCAAAATTCCCCTTCTTAAGAACTAAATCTGACATAAACATCTCCTTTATAAAAAATTAAACTTCTACTATTCAGACATACCCATAAGTTTTTGCATATCTGACATACTTTTACCCTGTACTGCTACAGAGCCTACTGCAAAATTCAAACACTCTATTACCTCATCGGACTTAGCTCTCTTTAGTACACAATCTAACTCTTCACGAGGTAGATGAGATAGAGGACTAAAAGCGACACGAGGGTAGCCATTATCGTCTATTACTTTTATTTTTGTTAACACACTGTTAATACTTAAACCCTGAGTTTTTAACATATTTGTGTATTGCTTAAACCCCATATCAGAACCCTTACTAAATAAAGAATAACTAGATATTATTAGTTGTTGTATGGGGCCATGTTCTAAAGCAGAGCCTTCGCAAACCGCTGTTTTTATATGAACCTTACAGGCTTTAGATAACCCCGCCCCAGACCCTTTTACGTTATGATCGCAAAGCGTACAAAACTTAGCTTGTTTGTTTTTTACTGTCATGTCCGGTGCTTTGGAATCACTAGACCAACAAGTTGGGGCCTTTGGTTTATTAGAGTTAAACGGGGTATCATAATACTGTCGGTGTAAATTAGGAGCACACCCAATAAAAACAACTCTTCTTGGAGTCTCTATCTCACCTAGTTTTAATTTATTCATTTACGTCTTACAGTTACTGTTTTTATACTTTCTATGTTCAACCCTTCTGGTATATCGTCTGGGTTATCGTCAAGAAAAGATTTAATATTAGACTGATGTATACGTCTCTCTAATAAATCAAACAAACCTCTAGCCTCGATAAACTTATAAAAGCTATCCCAATTGTCTGTCCAAACTTTTGATTTAGTGGTTGAATACACAGTACCGTTAGGCGTTTTTACGCTAGTGGCTCCTGCAGCTTTTAAACGTTCTTGTAACTCTTCTTCAATTACTTTGAGGTCTGCATCTAAAAGAGCTACCTGCTCACTCAATTTACGTTTAACTTCATCTTTTTTATCGCGAATTTTGACGTAAATTTTCACTATTTCGTTAGTGTCCATTTGTTTCCTTTCAAATGTATAGATTGTTGTTATTCGTTAAACAAACTGCTACACAATTAGTCTAACTGTTTTATGGCTCTATATCAAGCTCTTTTTTATATAAATCAATTAACTTTTCATGCGTCTTAAATTTACCTTGAAGCATATCGTACAGTCGTTTCTCTACAGAACTTCCTGATATATGAACAATAGTCATAGGATTTTCTTGTCCTGTTCTATCTATTCTAGCGTTGGCTTGTAGATATGTTTCCAAAGAAGTTACTGGCGCATACCAAATAATAGTATCAGCCGCAGTCAAAGTTACTCCATGCGAAGCGGCTTGGGGTTGGATAATTAATACAGTAGGATGGTCAGTTTCTTGAAACTCTTTAAATATTTGGGACCTTTTTTTAACAGACACATCCCCATTAATAATCTCGTTAGTTATTTTATGCTTATCTAAATATTCTTTAAGTATTTCTATAGTATGTTTAAAAGGCACAAAAACTAACACCTTATTACTTGTCTCTTCTATAACTTCTTTTACTACGTTTAACCTATTAGAAACATCAAACTCTATTACCTCTTTGTTGTCGGTGTATACTGCACCTCCTGATATTTGTAAAAGTTTATTTAAATTGACAGCCGCATTGACTGAACTTATCTCTTCTCCCGCAGCAGTTATAAACATATGCTTTTTTAAATCTTTGTAGTACTTGTTCTGTTGTGGGGTAAGTTTAGCCTCCCTAAATACATGAGTAACTTCTGGCAAGTCTAAACATTCTTTCTTCGTAAAACGGATAGCTGGTTGCAGTATTCTAAACACAGTATCTCCTGCAGTGTCTCTAGGTATCCATTTAAACCTACCTACGTTTGACATAACTATGTTTCTAAAAGTACCAAAAAAATTGGGGCATCTATCAGGAACGCATAGTTTACCTAAGCCAAACGCATCTACTGGTGACTGTGCAGCAGGAGTTCCGGTCATCATCCAAAGCCAAGTGTTTAAACCAAGTAATCGTTTCATAGCTTTCCATCTCTTAGTAGACACGGACTTATATGCGTTTGCCTCATCTATAATTATTAAATCAAAGTTAGCGGCTTTTATTTCTTCTTCTACTATTTCAACCCCGTCATAATTTATAATTACAAACTCTGCAGCTTTGCTTAATACTTCTTGCCGCTTTCTACGAGAACCATAAGCTACATTTACTTTTCTATGTATTGCAAACTTAAACAAGTCAGCTTCCCACGCAGAAAACATGATAGATAGGGGGCACACTACAAGAATCTTTTTTATTATGCCTTTATTTATTAAGTAATCTGCCGCCCAAATAGCAGAAGCAGTTTTGCCTGTGCCTTGTTCATTAAAACAAAACCCTCTTTTTGTTATAGACAAGAATGATGCTGTAGTCTTTTGGTGGTCCATGGGTGTGTACTGTCCCGGCCAGTCGTAATCTCTTTCTATAGGAGAGGGCACATTTTTTATGTTGAGTTCGCTTAATCGTTTAGCTTCCTCAAAACCCCAACTAACAAGAACTTCTGCGGATTCGTCATACCTTTGAACTACCTTACTTTTCGTTATGTTAGAGGTAATTTTGTCTGGGTATTTAGTGCTAACCAATAAGGCTTTATTATCTATGATTTGCATTATGCAACTGACCTATCTTTTTTTCGTTTGAAGGATCTGTTTTGTTTTTTAGATACCACACGTAAATTCTTGCGGTCGTTAGTCCCTCCTTTGGAAAGCGCTTTTATGTGGTCAACATCTTTACCCTTTCTATCAATACCAAGTTTGTCTATCTTACGTCTAGCACGTTCACGAGCATTACGAAGTGGTTGCTCTTTACGGTTCTTTTGCTGTTCGTATTCTTTTTTGTAAGGTCTTTTTTTATTTACGTAAGTCATAATTACCTCCTATGTTATTTCACAACCTCCAACTGCGCAGGCCAACTCCTGAGTGCCCGTCACATTATCGTTGTGCTCTATTAATTTATCCCAATGAATTTCATTAGGCATCTTAGCTAACATTTCTTCATATTCTTTTTTAGTACATTCTTCGTATGGCGCTTGTCTATATGTCCCACCATCATGTGGTAAAAAGCTAATGCCTGATATATCGTCAAAGTTTTTCCAAACCCAGGCACCAACCTCAAGCCATTCTTCTTCTTTAACAGATATAGTTACTGAAGGTTTGTGCTCACACCAATTTTTTTGATACATCAACCAAAGCTCAAGATGTTGTATTGCTGTAAGGTCTTCTCTAACTCTAGCACCATCTGGAGCTTTTATAGGGAAAGAGAACACTACTGTCGAATCTGGTTTCATAACACAGTCTTCCGTTGGAACCCCTGACTCTTTTAAGAACGCTGTAAGAGGGTCTTTTTTGTCTCCACGAACCCTACGTATGTAATAAGGGCTATGCCTAGTATGAATGCCAGAGGCAGAGTTAGCAAGCTGACTAACAGTACCACTAGGTTTGACGCAAGTAATAGCAGCAGACTGAGGTATTCCAAGAAGTTTTGCCCAAGTTTTATTAACACCGATTGAGTGGTCTCTAAGTTGCTCAAGTTTGTTTCTGGTGTCATCGCAAACCTCCCCCATCCATTTGTTGTCAAGGATACCCGTAAAACTAACACCTAGCAACCGTTCTTCTTCTGTATTCTTTTTCCATATTTTGCGTAAATAAGGGAAATTTGTAAGGGTTGATTGCCATGTGCCTAGAATAGTAGCGATTTCTACTTTTTCTTTAAGTGTCTCTAACGTATCATTCTCACGTACCACAACCTCTGACAGGTTGCAAAAACCGTATGGTCTAAGCAAAATTTCTGAACAGGGATTTGTTCCCCACTCATAATTTGCATCTCTTCTTCCGTTTTTAGCTACTTGGCGTTTAGCGGCATCTCTTGAGAACATTCCGCGCTCCCCCGATTTGCTTTCATAAAGACTTGTCCATTCTTTTAAAAACTGACTCACATCAGGCTTTTGTTCGTACACAGCAGAGTTATTAGCTAAAGCCCTGTGCCCATTGCCATTCCACCACGCTCCAGATTTACAGGACCGCATCTTATCGTCTTCAAGTTCAGATAAAGAAATCATCGCTGATCTACGAACACCGCCTACTACGACTACTTGGCCTATCATACACATGATGTCGTGACAGTCTAAAGAAGA
>Ga0181395_1000355_pt1 | contig 19368 bp, 30 predicted proteins | sample 18SPOviralmetaG_FD_130124 | JGI IMG/M metagenome (GOLD analysis project Ga0181395, IMG submission 130124) | Marine viral communities from the oligotrophic San Pedro Time Series (SPOT) site, San Pedro Channel, CA, USA - 18 SPOT_SRF_2010-12-16 | ecosystem: Environmental > Aquatic > Marine > Strait...
AGGGACACTTCCATTAAATCTACTTCTTTGATAATGCGTTGTCCACCACGCTTCTCATATGAAACTTCTTTTGGGTGTACTCTAACGCCTATTGAAAGACCATCTAAAGCACCCATCTTTAATAATTCGTAGGCTTCTGCACCTGCTTGGGTTTTAAGAGCCAATCTGCCCTTTACAACTAAACCGTGTTCATCTTCTTTGATCTCATCAAATACACCAATAGGCATATCTGATTTATGTTGATATAAAAGTTTTACACCTTTAGCTTTTCTTTTGCGTATAGATTTTGTGAATGCACCTTTTTCTATAACATCATTGCCTAAATCTTTGTTACCAAATACTGAGCCGTAGCCCTCAAACTCTCCATACTCTTTATCTTCATCTTCATCTTCGTATGCTTTGAGTTCTGATTTGACTTCTAAAATATCTTTTTGTTCTGTGTCAATATCTTCATCAGTTTCTAGGGGTTCATCAATGTCCTTTTTAGGTTTAGGTTTATATCCTGAAACCTCATCTCCCGTTAACTTGGTATATTCTTCGTGGGTTTTGCATGGCATGAAAACTTTGTTTCCATCTTCGTCGTGTGAATGCGAGCCCACGCATCCAATTTCTCTTGCCCTTGCGTTAGCTTCTATAGGGTTATCAAATACATCTTTGCGTATTTCTTTTTTTATTTCATTCTCTATAGAATCTTCTGCAATAGAATCGTACTCATTGGTACAGACAGCTTGGTTAGAATCGTAAAGTTCGCTCATTACTTGGTGTCTCCAATATTCATTGATACCACATATGGTACTTCAGGCACCAGTCTAGCACAAGATGTGAATAAATATTAAATAATTAAAGAAAAGGGTTGTAAATATAACTATAGTTGTTATAATAACTGTATATTATGATTAACAAGGAAAATAAAATGACAAACTTAAACTTAGATACAACACAAAGCACTGACCAAATGATTGCTTCTGTAATGCCTACACTATTAAATGCTATAAAAGAAAAAGCATTTGTTGATGGTTATAAAGCTACAGATGCAGAAGCTTTAGGCTTAGTGGTTAGCAAATTCACACAATGGGATGCAGGTTCTATACTAGCTGTTACTAGCGAAGCCTTAGAAGATGCAAACTTTGATGATCTTGCACAACAAGTAGATATGCTAAAAAGATAAGCATGAATATATTTGCAGTACACAAATGCCCTACTGAATCAGCTAGGGCATTACCCGACAAGCTTGTTGTAAAGATGCCATTAGAAACAGCACAGATGCTTTCAACGGCTCATAGAATATTATCTCCACATAACTATTGTGAGATCAAAGGTCTATATAAACCTGCTTTTGTTAATCACCCTTGCACTATATGGACGAGAGAAACTCACGAAAACTATAGATGGGTCTTAGAACATTTTGTTTCTTTGTGTGAGGAGTACCATAACCGCTATGGTAAATATCATGCTTGTTGGACAAAGTTATGGGATGGTCTTGCAGAGTTTCCTATGGATATAAAAGAAGGTGAACTTACTAAGTTCGCACAAGCTATGCCCGACCAATATAAATCTGATAACCATATATGGTCATATAGAAAGTATATGATTAATGAAAAACATTATGCTAAGTGGGAAAAGGGAACAAGCAAGCCTACTTGGTGGAGAAAATAATAATGCTACAATAAAATTTTGGCACTGACTAAAGGGTTAATTGCACTGGTGCTAGTGATGGTGTTACAAAAATGGTGGTAGGTTCTTTTAGTTATAGTGTCTCCTGTAAACCTACTACCAACACTAGCTAACTATATCTCTCTCGTCTACATAGACAATTACACACCTACAATTTACTACATTTTTTGCACCACCCTTTGAATCTCCTGCAAATTCCATTTCAGCACCACCCACTAAGAAGCTTTCGTCTATATCTACAGTTTGACCATTTGCACTTGCATGAGTAGGTCTTGTTCTAGCATCGCCTGTTGAAACCCATCTTTTTAACATCTTATTACCCAAATTTCTTTGTGCTTGTAAGTGATACGAATGATTTGAAAAACCTGCGGCATTGTGTGTTTCTGTCCTTGAAATAAGTGCGGCACGGCTTCGGCTAATTGGCAAAAACTTGTCTGATACCATTTTAGCTATCTGTGGCAATGTCAGATTGTCTGCTCTCCCTTGTTCTATTAGTACACTTATTCTGTTAGCCATTCTTTCTGTGATGCCACTTAAGATGAGCTGTCTTGTTGTAAAATAAGTGTTTACTACTTGTTCAAAGTCTGTGCTTCTACCGAACACAAAGGCTTCCTGCTTCTTGTTATAGTATTTATCCTCATTCATTTTATAGATGGTTAGAAACACTCTCCTGTAGTGTGAGAGCATTAAGGGAAAGAAGTCTTCCTGCAATGTTCTTTCAGCTATTGCGGGTTGGTATATGCCGTACTCTTTATATAAATGCATTTGCACTCTTACAAACTTTCTGAATAAAGTGTTTACATTTTTAAAGAATCTTTTTTCTAAGTTGTTGCGTATTGCTAATTGTTTTCTAACCTCAGACCTTGCATTGACTCTGCCTTGTCTAAAAGAATGAATCTTTTTGCGATTGGGTGCCTGATTCAAACGCATACTCCTATCATCGCAAGAATCAGGTCTTACTACTTAACGGGTGTCCTTTTGGGAAAAGATCGGTGTCATGTTTACCACCACTGAATCTTCCACTGGATAAGGCTCTTAAAAAACTATTGACTCTTGCATATGCCCATTGATCTGGTCCAGTTACATTAGGTCTTACAGATTGTGGGTTAGTTCTATATGCACCTACACCTCTACGAAATACAGCTTCTAACATTCTTAGTGTTGCTCTTTTTGTAGGTTTATCACCATGCTTTTCATTGTGCTTATCTACTTTCTTTTGTAGACCTTCTTTAACTTTGCCACTCAGTGCCTTTTCATCTTCAACAAAACCAATATGTTCTTCAAGTTCAAACTCTTTTGATTCTTCTCTTTCTATTTGGTTTCTTACTTTTCTTGACCATGAAAAACCTGCGTCCCCTCCCCACAATGCCCATGCAATTCTACCTGCACTTGGATAGCCTTTTTCACCCTGCTTGAAACCTTGTCCCTGTTTGTCTACCTCATGTCTTGAAAAGAAACTAAACATTCTTTTAACTGTAGACACAGAAAGCCTTTCTTTGTTCATTAATTGGTTTGCCCTTGCGACCCCAACACTTGTACCACCACGCTTATATTTCCTTCTCCACTCTAACCCTCTTGCCGCTTCTTCTGCCATAGAATTTGTAGGTACTGTATTAATATCTGATAAAGCCTTTTCTTCTTGTAACAAGAATGCTATTTCTTTATCTATATCCTCATCTTCATCATCTCTGTCATCATAGTCATCAACATCTTCTTCGTTGACAGGATTTTCAGGTTTCTCAACTTCTCCATCAGTAAGTGGGAACAATGTAGCTGATATGTAAAGATCGTCTGCACCATCTAAAGGTTCTAAGCCTAATTGTGATCTTGCTTCATTTCTTGTCATGATGCCTTCCCTTACAGCACTGGTAACATTCTCATATGTTCTTTTAACTCTTTCGCTTAGTGCAGGTATAGAGTCTATATCAAACTCTAAAGTCAGACGATCATCAAACAATGGAACTAACCACTCATTTAGGTCTGATGCCATCTTTCTTAGGTGTGGAATAATTGTTTCTTCGTATAGTGCAAGTCTTGCCTCTGCCACATTGGCATATGTTTGACTGTCAGGAACACCGACAAGCTGACTAGGAACACCAAAGCATAAAGCTATATCTGTTGCACTCATGTGCTTCAGGTTTAGGAAGTCCATATCTTTTGGACTTAATCCCATTTCTTTCCAGTCAAAGTCTCCCTCAAGAAGCATAGGTCTACCTGCATTACCTGCACCAGTAAATCTATTGTTCATGTCTGTGATAAGTTGTTGTCTTTGTGATTCTGTTAAATTAACTGCAAAGCCTTGATCATCTTGCGGTCTAAATACAACAGCACCACTTGGTCTTGCACCGTTTTGTAAAAGATTAACATTGTGCTTGCTAGACATATTAAATTGATCTACCTCAACAGCCGCCGCACTCATTGGGCTAAGACCATAATAGTCATCTAGTGGATTCCAGAGCTTGATATGTTTTAGTTCGCTGAATCCGTTTTCTTGATCTATTGTATAAGTATTTGCAACTCTACCATTGACTATGTACTCATACTTTTCAGGAATGGGTTTGCCACTACCTTTGATGTTTATTCTGTCAGGTCTAAGTTGATGCAGTTCTTTTGGTACACCCATTTCTGAACCAGTCTTAAGAATGTAAGCATTACCACTAAGCAAAACATAACCAAATAGACTGTTAAAGAACTCACTGTAAGACTGTAATGGGTTTGGTCTTTCTAAGAGATCAATCAAGGGATGTTCCTCAATTATTTGGTCGCCTGCTTTCAGCATAAATGGTACAGCACTTGCACCTTTACTTATCTCATTCACGCACCTGTAGACTATTGCATTTTTAAGATAACCCTCTTTTGCAAGGTCTTGGTATTTATAGGACTTGCCATCTTCAGTTCCTACACCAAAGTAGCCCATCATGTTTGAATTTTTTTGTTCAACGGGTTTAGCGTTAAACAATCTTTGTAAAAATGTTTGTTCTGCCATTAGCTTATTCTCCAGTTTACATTTCCCTGTGATTTGCTTAGTTCAGTTAAACCCCAAACAAGAGCATCTAATCTATCAGGACTGGGTTTCACTTGACCCACATAAGTACACATTTGTGTCTCTAATTCGGGGAACACTCCAAGATGATGCACCTTTCTTTGTTCATACAGTGCGGCAATAGGTTCTGCTCTTAGCATCTTTCCCCTTGTTGCCCTTACTGATCTGTAAGGTATATTGGGGTCAACACTTCTTAGTAGTCTCTCTACTAAATCACCACCGTTGTTAGTTTCTGCAACAATCCTGTCGGCTTCCCATTCATAAAATGTTTTAACAGCTAGTCTACCCCATTGGTCAGGAGTGTACTTTCCTGAAACATCTTCTAGTACATAATACTCATTATTATGGTCTTTGCCTACCACTACAATACCTGTTTCATCAGATTCTTCTCCTGATGTAACTGCAGGGTCTATTGCTACAATGATAGTTTTTAATTCTCTTTCTTCATTTGCAGGCAATCTTTTTTCCTCAATCATTGTTTGTGTCCACAAAGCACCCTCAATATCGTCAAGTATTTCTGCATACAATTCTTGTCTACCAAGTGCTGTGCCCTCATATCTCTCACGCATCATTTCTAGGGCTGACTCGGCAAGGTTTGCTTCGTTCTCAAATGTATTACCCTTAGTAACTAATACATCTTCTCTAACAATAAGATTTTTTAAGATGGGTATTGGCTTAGGTGTTGTTGTTATAAGGCACTGTGGGTTATCTCCTAGCCTTAGACCAAACATTAATTGATCAAAAGCTTCAGGGTATCGCCATGCGGCCAACTCATCGCACCAAGCACGGTGGAACTGTGGTCCCCTGAGTCTTTCGGGATTAACTGCGGCATATCCTACAATCTTAGAACCATTAAACAATCTTATCTCCATGACACTTCCTGAATAACCTTCAGTACCAAAAGTAGTGTCAAAACATTCTTTAGGAATTATAGACATAAGACCTGATGGTCCGTTGAAACAAACTCTCCTGAGATCACCGAATGTTGGTGCTACCACTGCTGATATAGTGTTTGGGTTTCTTAGTGCGTAGAGGGCAATGTCCTGTGCCCCAGTTCTTGTTTTTCCCCATCCCCTACCTGCAAGTATCAACCATATAAAATGGTCTGTATGGGGTTGTACTTGTTTTGGTCTAGCTGTCTTTAGCCAATTAGTGTATAGCTGAATCGCTGCTTTCTGACTTTGCTCTTGCAACCTCGTCAAGCAGTTCCATAGCTTCTCTGAAGGCATCTGTGTCTGTGATTTCTGCATTTAGTTTCATGTTTTCAGTTGATTCGCCTAAAGCTAACTTGCCTAGTTTTTGTGCTTGTAGTGCAGCATTAGCTAATTGTTGTACCATCTGAGGTTTAAAGCGTTCTTCATCATTTGGGTTGTTGGCTCTCCTTTGTGCATTTTCATTTAACATCAAGCCAACTTCATTAAAAAGAATTTTTGCAATACTCAATCCAGTGGTGTCCAAAGCAATAGATTCTTCCACCAATTGTTCTTGTCTTTCTTTGTCTAGCCTTTGTAAATATTCTTTGTGGAACCTTTCCTGTTGTGCTTTCCAAGAATCTTTTTGGGCTCGTTTATAAAGGGTACTTTTGGCTACCTTATATTCAACAGCTAAAGCATCTAGGGTTACATATTTTCTAGTACCTGTTTCAGTTTCTATGCCCTGAACATATTTGTTGCGTATTGACTCAGCAATTTCTAAAGTTAGTTTTTTATTTTTTGTAGTCAAAATTTATCCAAAAATTCTCATTTATTCTCACTCTTAAAATGTAGTCTAGTTTAAGTGGTACAAAATGTCTATATCTTTTTGTACAAATTGGGTTGCAATGTTTTTATATAAAGTTACAATAACAACTTATAAATTGATAGAGGTATATTATGAAATATAAAGATTTAGAAACTGTAAGAACTAATATGGTTGTTACAGAGTTCTTAAAAAAAGAGTTCCATAAAAAGGTTCACTTGTTAGGGTATGTAGGTGGTATTGATCATATGCAATATAACTACACTACTTTGTGGGGTAGTTTTGGTGAAGATGTCATGCAATGGTATGACTTTGAGATTATAGGAGTTAGCCATGACTAAAGTAAGTAAGCTAGATGGAATTGAATACAACGATCTTTCTAATGTTGAAAAAGAGATTGTTTTGTTAAGCATTAAGTACCACATGGATTTAATGAGTTTAAAGATTGCCGAAGTAAAAGAAATTGTTTCTCCCGAAGATTGGGATAAATTACATACGGTTATGAAATATGGTCAGAGGTTACAATAATGGTAAATAGAAATACAGGCATATATTTTGCCGATCAAGAAATTCCAGTCGTTGCAGGCAAGGATTTGGAAGCATGGAAAAAAGACAGTCACAAAATAGCTACCCTTGAAATAGATACAGGTGAGCAATACACACTGAGAGGTAAAAAAGGATTTGGTTTTTTTGCAGTGTTAAGAAACAAATGACGGTTCATACACATCCTTACTATTGGGATTGCGAATGTGATAAAGATTTTATCCATGCCAAAGATACCAGTCATGAATGTAACCTATGTGGTGCTAATAAAGATGATCAACCCGATTCGCATTATGATGAAGTTGTGAAAGCAGGATTTACACCAACATATGATGATTGTTAGGAAGTTAAAAGACGATGCTTCCTTGCATAGTAGCGTAACACACTAATAGCTACTCAAAAATATATAAAGGTGGGTGGTTTGCTAGTAGTCCATGTCAAAAAAACTAGCCTAAATTAATTTCATTTTTTTTGTCCTAAAAGGTTGTATATGTAATCATAGTTGTTATAATAACTGTATATTAACTTGAAACGGAGAATAAAATGAAAACATTAAATGACCAAAGAACTTACGGAGTTGAAGTAGAGTTCATTTCTAATGAGTGGAGTCAAGCTGAGTTGATTGAAAAGATCAACACAAAGGCTCTTTCCTATAACACTGATACTTTCAGAATGCCTAAAGTTCACAGAGCATCATGGTCTGACACTAATACTACACAGTGGAGAATCAAAACAGATTCATCAGTTGGTAGTAGAAATGGGTTCGGACTTGAATTAGTTTCACCTATTCTTGAGGGTGATACTGATATGTACATTCTTAAAATCTTTCTTAAGCTTCTTAATGAATTGCATTGTGATGTAAACAGAAGTTGTGGACTTCATGTTCATGTAGGTGTTAGAGATTGGGGCGTTAAGCAATTCAAAAACCTTGCTAAAAGATATGTGAAATTTGAAACTGCAATTGACACTGTTATGCCAAGTTCAAGAAGGGCAAGCAACAACCAGTACTGTATATCTAATGCTAGAAGATACGGTAGCGGTGTTACCCTTACTGAAATCTTTGCAAGCATTCAAAGATGCAGATCAACACAACAACTTAAAAATTATATTCAAAACGGTAGATACTACAAACTGAATATGGAAAGTTTTTGGAAGCATGGAACTATTGAATTCAGACATCACAGTGGTACGATTTGTCCCGACAAGATTGAGAATTGGGTTTATGTTTGCATGGGCATGACTAAGCTTGCTGACAATAACAGAGCAGTCAAATGTAAAAGCACTGATGTTGTTGATACTTATAGAAACAAGCTTTCAATCTTCATGAACGGACTTTCCAAAAGTGGCTTGATTGATTCAAGCGTAAAAAGATTTTACACAAAAAGAGCGAGGGCATTATGCACAAGTTAAAATACACCATGAAAGGTGGTGCAATATTTGTTGGTTACGACAAGTATGAGATTGTAGAAGCAATTGCAGAATCTAGCTTTGCACCTACCGACACCACAGAAAAGTTTATGCAGGAATGTGCTAACCGTATCAAGATACAGTTTGGTTACAGGTTAGATTACTACAATGCAGATACTTTCATTGACGAGTTACTTAAATATCAATTACTACAGGAGATCAAATAATGTTTTACTTTGCCTACGGTGCGAACCTTAATATCCAAAACATGAGCGTTAGGTGCCCTAATGCCAAACCAATAGTTCCTATGACACTTACTGATATGCAGTTAGTGTTTAGGGGTGTTGCTGATATAGAACATAAAAAAGGTGCAACATTGCACGGTGCTATATGGGATATAACAGCCGAATGTGAAGCAAGCCTAGATATATTTGAGGGTTATCCAACTCTTTATAGAAAAGAATGGTTTACAGTTAAGTTAAGCGATCAACTTGCTGAGGACTATGGGCAAACTGCTGATGTTCTAGTTTATAGAATGAACCGAAGTGGCTATTCTTCACCTAGTCAAATGTACTATGAAACTATACGACAGGGTTACAGGGATTTTAATTTAGACCCTGCCCATCTTATTAGTGCTAGGGATGTATTGTCTAAGAATGCCTATGCAAATGATGTGTGGCGATCTAAACAATGGGGGTAAAAGCCTATAACTTCGTTGGGGGTTTACTATTGGTAGACCCTCAATCGTTTAACCACGAGCCTGTCAGAGCCTTAATTTCTTAATCAAACTCCCTTTCTTTCGTATCGGGAACCCATCCTTTACTAAACTCACTGCCACTACCTTTCTCAGTCATAGGTGCAAAATCATAAAGACGGTCTATTTCTTCTTGTTCCATGCCTAACATTTTTTGTATTTTCTTATCATCATATTTATGTTCATCACGCATCTGCCTTACAATGTTAGTCATAGACAAGATCATGTGATTACCCCTTGCCCTGTTATGAACTATAGTTGCAACCATTTGTTGTGCTTTATCTACCTGCTTGCTTAAGTAAACCACAGGAACAAAACCATCAGTCATTTCATATATATCTTCATCTGCAGATACAGTCCATCTATGAAAGCCATCCACAATCTCACCGTTATCTCTTGCCACTATTGGTTGTGTCCAACCACACAATGTGATGCTTGTTTTGAGAAGCTCTAGTTCAACTGGTGCAACTTTATTTGGGTTGTAATCATTTGCTTTAAGGTTGTCTCTATGAACCCACTGCATATTGTTTATTGGTTGTTTATCCTTGCCCATATCTTTCTGCCTCATATTTTTTCTTTTGTGATTCTTGTTGCTTAGGGTCTGTTGTAAACAATGGTTGTTTGCGACCTTTATAATCTCCTCGCATTGCTATGCGAAGAAGATACTCCCAACCAACACCAGTTATATAATGATGTGTTTTTAAAATAGGCTCAGATGTTTTTTGATAATGTGCATCTATTTGTTCTTGTATTCTTTTTGCTACTTCCGATCTGTATGGTTGTGGATGTTTGCCAACATAATATTTGACAAACTCTAACCATGTCATATCTTTTGGTTTTTCTGGAAGGCCTCCAAAACCATATAGTTCAGTGTTTGCGTATCTTGCCGCTGTTGCTGCACCTGCAACTCTTGTTTGCATCTTTTCCCATATATCGGGAAAAGCAACAGAGTATTGCCAAAGACCACGCATTGGTTCTTCACCGTAAGGTGGAGCACACCTTTGTTGCAAATGTGTAAGACCTAGTTTTTCTAAGATGTCGTATGTGGTGTTGTAATCCCAATTATATTTCTGCGGTAATGTCCAAACATCTACAGTTTTCATGTCATAAATAGGACAAACTTTAAAAACATTACCCAGTGCAGTTTTTGATTTCAAACTAATAATATAATCTTCATATCTTTTACCATCACCTGTTTGCAGTATAGTTCTATACCTAGTCAATGATTCTTCTGATCTTATTCCCATTATGACTCCGACTTCTCCCCATGTCTGAGGTGGGAAAAGCAAACCGTTACACTCAGGTACGGTTGGTCTTTTACTTACTTCTAATGGGAAAAAATCAAGATCGTCATGAGTAATAACACAATCATGTCCAGGCATAGGGCGAACCCATCTATCTTTATCTTCAGGTGCCCACGGAAACCAATAAGGTTGTGATCTTGAACAACCGTTTCTATGTTTAACTGGTATGCACAACCAGTTCATTTTAACTTCAGGCAGGTCGGCTACACGCTTCACATAATCTATAGTTTCATACGGTATAGCTTCTTCATCAAAAAAATAAACCTCTAAGGGAAGTTTGTTTCTTTCTTTGGCAACTTCTAATGTAAGGTTGAGACAAACTGTAGAATCTTTGCCACCACTAAACATAACCACGACATTATCAAAAATATCATAAGTTCGTCTTATGCGTTCCAGTGCAAGTTCATGTACATTTTTCTCTATTTCCTTTTTTTTATGTACTTTTGACATAATTTAGTCCTCTGACATCGCCTCTAAGAGCTTTTCTTGGGGTGGGTAATACCTAAAGACCTACCCTTTTCCGTGATTTATGTAGGTTCTGTTTAACATAGGGTGATCTATATCTGTAGGCCCAAAGTCTGAATCAGGATGATAAGCAATAATGTCCATGTAGTTTTCTGCAGTCCTAAAGCTGTGAACTTCTCCCTCTTCTAAACAAAACATCATGCCTTTTGATAAATCTTCTTCCCATCCCTTTTGTTTGCCGTCAGGTTTTTGGAATGCTTCACCTTTACCACCTATGACTATGCCCATTCTAATGCTTGGGTGTAGATGTTGTGTTTGATCAATTCCCATTGGAAAGTGTAAGTAGTTTAGACATGGGTCGCCTAAACGGGGTGGCATCACGAGCAAGCTGTCTGTACAACCATCAATGTAAGAAAGCCTTCCGTTTTTTTCACTTTCTCCAATCATGTCTATGCCCCTAAATCCGTATCTGACAATCCAAAACATTTGTGAATCATCTTGCAGTAAAAAAGCTTCTGACATTTCTTCCATGTTTGTTTTTAAAGAAAAGAAATCACCTTCAACTACTTCCCAACTTCTTTTGTTACCTGTGTTAATTTTAAAAGCACCTTTAGTAACAAACCCATAGATATTTCCTACTAATGGTTCTAAATCAAAATCATCAGATATTGAAATCATCATTGTCGGATACATTGTTTCAGTCATGTCAATGACTTCACCGTGTTTTGGTTTAGGTATTAATATCATTTGTAGTTCCTCACTAAATATAAAAAAGCATTTGATTTTGTTTGTAACTCTTTGTCATCTCTAATTTTTTCAAGAAGGTTCATGACCTCATCTCTTTCTTCTGTTTCAAAGTAAAACATTAAAGGGACTTGATTGGTAAGATCACTTGCAGAATAACCAACAGAATCTATAGCAACTTCATCATCAATCATATCATCTAAAGACTCAGTAAATTTTATATTTTCATCAAAATTAAAACCTGCTACTTCAACACCTAGACTTTTTAGTTCATCTAATTCTTTGTTTAAGAAATCTTGTTCCCATTGTGAAAATTCTCCGACCTTATTATCGGCTAATCTGTAGGCATTAATTTCTTCGGGGTTTCCTTTGTAGATAGTACAAGGCAATTCTTTAATGCCTAGTTTTTTTGCGGCTAGTAATCTTGTGTGTCCTGCAACTATTACATCATTCTCATCTATGCAGATTACCTGTTGTATTCCGTGATTGGAAAAAGACTTGGCAACTTCTGTTACAGCTTGATCTGATATAACTCTAGGATTTTGAAAGTAAGGTATCAGTTCATCTACTTTTTTTAGCACTATGTCCATATTGGGTTAATAATAGCAGAATTTGAGTGTCTGACAAGCCGTCAGAAAGAAGATAAGTGTTTTGCCTATGGTAAACCCTTAACGAAGTTATAGGCTTTCTAGGTGTTTCCCCATTCTTGGGGTATCTCAAAATCTGTAGTTATACGATATTCTTTGAACACTCTTGATCTTGTATCAAACTTAAATGTTGCAGAGCCTATCTTTCCATACAGGTCTTGTTCTCTGATCTTTCTTGTCAAAACTTGTGTTGTGTTTTCGTCAAAATCTCTATGAATTGTAAGAATACAATCAGATTGGTTTGACCAATGACTTGCACCACTTATGTCATATGAAGACGGAGCAGAATAACCACCGTCATTATTTTTTTGTAATTTTGTTGGATGTGCAACAACCCAAACAACTATGTCATGTACACGGGCAAACCTTTTGCATTTAGATATGAAATCTCTTATGTGTTCGTCCTCTCTTTGATTGCCTTGTCTAACTGCACTCACTTCATTATAAGGGTCAATGACAATACCATTGATGCCATATTTAAGTACGCTTGCTTTTGCAATCTCTAGTATGTAATCAATGTTGGGTACGGTGTCTTGTGTTTCTATAAAATAGAAATGATTGTGCAACCACTCCATAGCTTGTTCTAATTCATATTTTGTCATTCTATTTTCTTCACCTATGTCAAAAGGTTTTTCATTGTACATTTGAACCATTCTCCTAATGTGCATTGAAGTACTGTGTTCGGGTGAAAAAAGAGCAAATGACCATTGTTGTGATTGTGCTAGTTTAATTAACATTTGATCTAAGAAATATGACTTACCATGATTGGGTACACCAGTAATACAATGAAATGTACCTTTCATAATTTTGTATATTTCATCTAAGCTTGGATAACCAACCTCAACAGGTTTTACATAATTGCCATTGTAGAGATCAATGACACTTCCCGAATATTGGTTTGCAGTGTACAAACCATCCACAGGATATGGCACTGCTTGATCTATTATCTGCTTAAGTTTTTCAGTACCATGTTTTAGTAGAACATCATTTGCATCTTTGCAGTCATTTGGTATTTGTACATACCAACAAACATCTTTTCCAAATCTATGCAGTAGTTCATCATGCAAGCTTTTTCCTGCTTGATCATTGTCTGTAAATATTATTATGTTGGTTGCTTTCAGTGGGCAATTTTCTAATGCCTTAAATCTAGCATCGTCTTTTTTGAATTTCGCTTCTTTTGGTGCACCATCGGGTAAAGAAACAGCATTGGTAAAACCAACCTCATACAATGAAAGGACATCCATTTCACCTTCTACGAATATTATAGAATCTGTGTCTTTGGCATTTTGATAATTAAACAAAGTTCTTTCTGCATTGGGTGACTGTTTAAATTTTTTATCTCTTGTTCTGTATTTAATATTTACGACTTCATTGTTTTCATTGAGATATGGAAAAGCTAACCAACTACCCTCTACATATAAATCAAGGGCATCAACTGTTTCTTTATGTATGCCACGCTTTGCAAAGAAGCTATACATACTTTCTGTTTTGTTAGGTTCATTTGGTGTACTAGGTCTGACATACAGTGGTTTTTTGACATAGTTTTTTTGTGTATAACTATTTGTACCAGTCCCACCTTTCCATTCACAGTGATGGCATAACCATACTGCGCCCTCATCATTAATGCTTACTGACAATGGGGTGTCATGTGAATCATGTGGTGGTTGGCATTGTGGACATTTTGTTTTCTGATTTCCATATTTGGTTGTTTTTATTTTTATACCATTTTCAGCTAATTTACTTTCTATATTCATAATATTTATCCTGCAATGTTGTTGAGACTGTACTTTTTGATTTGTTTGTAATTTTCAAAATCAATAAATCTTTTTTGTGATAACCATGTTGAACCATGTGGAATAAACCTTTCCTCTGTATTTTCGTTTTTTACCTTTTGTGCAAAGATAATAGTAGCTTTCATTAATTGATTAAAGTCATAAGTTTTTACTACTACTTTAAATTTTTGCATGGTTGCATATTTATTAATTTTTCTTGGATATACTTTCCAAAACTTTTCAAAATCCACACTATATTTATCTTTAGTATCTTCTTTAGTATTGGTGGTCGTGGGTGTCCGTAGGGGTAGGACATCTGTGTCCACACTAAGATAATATCTGTTGCTTGTTCCAGTCCTATGCTTAATGCTTAAGAAATTATTTTCTTGTAAATATTTTAACGATCTACGGATTGTGCGATCTGATACACCTACAAGTTTTCCTAAGTGTTTTTCACTAGGGTAACAACTGTGGTTCTCATCAGCATAGTTGGCCAGTAATATTAGTAGGCATTTAGTGGTGGGTGTGTCGCAATTTTGTTTAATTGACCATGAAAGGGCTTGTATACTCATTGGCACATTTTGTACCAATTGTATTTATTGTGCAATAGGCAGATTATAAAAATCGTTTGCAGTTACTTCGCCATTAGTAGAAATATATAATGTTTTCATTTCTTGTTCTCTAGGTATACGCTGACCACGACACCATTTTGCTAATGCACTATGAGAAATGTTCATGCCATTCTCACTGCATATTTCTAAGAACTCTGAATGTGTTAATTGTTCTTTTTTTAGCCATTCGTTTATTTTCATAAATCCAGTCTAGCACAAAAGGGGTTGATTGAAACCCATTTTGTGTCATAATAGCTTCATATTTTGAGGAAGATAGTATGAAAAATAATCCGTTTGAAGATCATGGTGTTGAATATTTTAGCCCAACATCAATCAATAAGTTCAGAAAAAATCCTGCTAAATGGTTGGTCAATATTGCAGGTTACAAAGACAGATTCTACTCCCCTGCTATGAGTTATGGCACTTGTATAGAGCAAGGAGTTACACACGGTTGCTTTAATCACGATGCACCAATACAAGAATGTATTGATGTTGTTAATGCTGAGTATGAAAAAATTTATTCAGGAATAAAAAAAGAAAAAGCAGAATATGACTTTCATGCTTGTGCAAAAAAAAGAGAAATGACTAAAGATACTATAGAAGCAGTTTTGCCATTGTTTAGATCATTTGGTGTACCAGTTGATGCACAGAAACGGGTGGAGCATCAAATTGATGATCTTCCCATACCTATGATTGGGTACATAGATTTATTGTATGAAGATTGCGTAAGAGATATTAAAACCACAGGTATAAAACCAAAACCCAAAAAAGATTATCAATATCAACTATCCTTTTATGCAAAAGCCACAGGTGTAACGCCAGTAGTTGACTGCATATATGTACCTAGAACTAAAAAAGAATTACATAGTTTTGAGGTTGTAGATGTAGATCAAAATTGGATAGAGATTAAAAGAATTGCTAACAAGATGATGAGATTACTTTCATTGTCTAGCGATATTAGTGAGGTGTGTTATTTGTCTTGTCTTGAACCCGACATATCAAATGAAGATTTTACTAATCAATGGGGTACTAATGAAATCATTGGTGCTAATAAATTATTTTTTGAGAGAGGATAAAATGAACGATAACTTAATTAACGCTTTGGTAAAAGCACAAAACGAAATAGACAATGCACATAAGGATGCAAAGAACCCTTATTTTAAGAGCAACTATGCAACTCTTGAAAGTGTAATAGAAGCAGTCAAACAACCCCTGTTAGATCACGGGATATTGTTTGTGCAAAAATCAGACCTTAATGATACTGGTGTTTGTATTGAAACTGTTTTCTATGGGCATGGTGGTGAAGTGTGTACGGGTAAACTTCATGTGCCTGCTGACAAACAAGACCCACAGGGTTACGGTAGTGCTTTAACCTATGCAAGAAGATATAGCCTTGCTATGGCTTGTGGTATTGGCTCGGGTGTAAAGGTAGAAGAAACAGGTTTTGATGATGATGGTAATAGTGCCACTGATTCATACAATGAAAAGAAAATGAAAAGTGGTTTTGTTTTTAGAAATGAAAAGAATGTGCCGATCAATGCTTTTATGACTCCTGCTGATTATATACAAGCACTCAGAAATGCTTGGGGTAAAGTAGATGATGAGAAAATTAAACAGACAATGTTTGAAAACAATAGTGAAGAAATTGAGAAAGCATATAACTCTATTGCAGACAAAGATCAAACGCTTAAAGATTCTTACAATACTCTTATTGATATGCATACCAAAAAAGAGTCATGAAAAAAAAAGATTTAACATTAGATGATTGTGTTTTTCTTTGTATGAACAAAGGGGGTTGGTGGACTTTTTGGGAACTGCAATCCATGATCAAAGAAAACACTGGAAAGTTTTATGGTGAACCCACCATATCTGCATCAATAAGAAATTTGCGAAAAGAACCTGCAAGACTCAAATATGGGTTATCAATGGTTGATGAGGTTGTAATTAAAAAAAGAATTGATAATGGCAAAGGCTATCAATACAAATTAAATAGGATAGAAACAATATGAACGATCAGAAAGAATATGATAATGAGTTGCAAGGTTTTTTATGGCATGAAAATAATGCTGTAATTCATAGAAAAGGTAGTCTTACTATCAACGGTGAAAAAAAATATGTAGCTATTGTAGAAAGCAAAAATGACAAAGGTGATTCTAAATATGAACTTATGATGTCTGTTGGCTTAGTGCATACCAATACCGAAGAAGAAAAAATGAAACCAACTTCTCCCGACATAGGTGGAAAGGTGACTATTGACGGTACGGTTTATAAGTTTGGTGGTTGGAAAAAAGAATCAAAAGGTGGTGCACCATATACAAGTTGTAGTTTACGCTTAGATAACTCTACAGCTAATACTGAAAAAGTGCCGTTTTAGTGATAACTTCGTTAATGCTAAACCATTAACCACATCCAAAGATGCTCTTAGAAGCTATCTCTGAGCCTTGTTTTTTGTTATTTTAGGTAGAAATGGCTAAAAGATACAAAAACCAAAAGCATTTAGCATTTATAAGAACCCTGCCGTGTCTTATACAAAAAGGGGGTTTCTATACGCATAGCAATATAATAGAAGCACATCATTTGTTAAAACCTGCAAGTGGTTTTAGGGGTTGGGGATTGAAAAGCCATGACTCCGAATGTATACCTTTATGCAATAAGCATCATAGTGAATTGCACACAAAGTTTGGCAATGAATTTAAGTTCTTTAAACATTACGGATTCCCTGAAACTTTTGGGCAAGAATGGGCAAAGATTTATTTTGAAACTGGTTGTGATTTTGTTTTGAATGAAGATGTTGACGATGATCTACCTTTCTAGGGTTGCAATAATAATATAAGTTGTTAAAATAACCCTACAATAAATTGATAGGAAATATTATGACAAACTTAGTAAATCAACGAATACAAGATTTTGTATGGGGTGAAAGGTACGGTAAAGAAATTTATGATTTCATTGCCAAGCATGAATCAAGTAATAAATTTTTACATTCGTTATACACACAAATTAAATACAAAGGTTATCTTTCGCAAAAACAGATACAGGTTGTTCTTAAAATGAGAGAGGCATGGTTCAATGGATAATTCAGTATTACAAAAACTCTTACACAGCCATGTGCTTTTTTGGAATGACGAGGAGAAGTGGAGAAAAACTTATATCCAACCTCAACATGTCATGGGTGGTGAGTATAGAAAAGAAGAAAGAATGCCTGCAAATGTAATGCATGACCAACTCAAGTCTAATGCAAATCGCATACAACAAGCTATGAAGTTCTATCTGCCCTATACAGGTAAAGATAATTCGTTCAGTAAAGATGAAATAAAAAAACTCACCGCAGACATTGAAATGTATCTGCCTTTTCAATCTACCTTTATACAGATGGAATCAGAAGCAGAGTTGGAATATGAGTCCACTGGTGAAACCGCAATACAAAGAGTAGTACAAAATGTCTACATTGAGGATTTAGGTTGGAATGACGATCACGGTCAACCAATGTATAAGGGCAATATAAGTTTATACTTAAGAGATACAAATAAATTTTATTTTGACCCTAATGATTATCATTTTTCTTATAGAGAAGATGGTGATGGATATACCTTTTGGATAGATGAGCAGACTCCGTTTGCAAAATACACCGATAGAAATGCAGACCATGATGGTGGTATGTACAATAACTCAACCCTTAATGCTATGGTCAACAGCTTAATATCTACACACTTTTCTTTAGTTCTATTGTTGACTTACCCACAAATTGTTAACAAGCAAGATGTCTTGGGGATAACTCCTGCAAATGCAAGCAAAGTACCGTTTGCTAGGAGATACTCTGCAAGCGAACTTATGAACAAACCTAAGTATGAGCATAAGGTTTTAAAACTAGATTTATATGGTGCTAATGATTCTAAAAACAATGACAGCACTGGTGAAAGTGGAAGTCGTGCCTTCCATGCAGTAAGAAAGCACATCAGACAATATTCTGATGGCAAGATTACTTTTGTTAAAGCACACTTTAGGGGTAACAAAGATGTTGGTCTAGTTACCAAAGATTATGAAATAGTAAATAGGAGTTAAGCATGAGTGGTAGTGAGTTACGGGAAAAAAGAGTTGGGGCAGGTGTTACACAATTAGAGTTAGCTAAGTATTTAGGCTATACAATTAATGGTGAGCCAAATAGAAGTATGATTGCTAGGTTTGAGAACGGACACGCAAAGATCAACCCAAGAATAGCAATGTTGATAGAAAATTTTTTTGATAGGGGGAAACTATGAGTTATATATTTTGGTTAATATTGCCTGTAGCAATATGGTTAATGGCTTGGATTGTTATTGATTTTATAGTCAATGACGGAACGGCACATGAGTTGGAGGATATTGTTAACTGCAAATGGGGCAATGATAATGAATAAAATATTTGAAAAAGAAATAGCTAAAGAAATGAAGTGGGCAGGTATAGCTATTATCGTTTTAATAGTTTTATTTTCTTTTGCAATCTTAGTTATAGCTAATGCGATTTTAGCTGATATTGAAATATTAAAATTTATAAATAAATAGGAGATAAATATGGCTGATTCAACATATGTTGGTGATTACTTTGATGTAAACATTTCTATAGAAATAGAAGATAAAAAAACAGGACAACTTATTAAAAAATTTAAAAAAAGGTTAGAGCGTGATAAC
>Ga0181395_1000356_pt1 | contig 19335 bp, 10 predicted proteins | sample 18SPOviralmetaG_FD_130124 | JGI IMG/M metagenome (GOLD analysis project Ga0181395, IMG submission 130124) | Marine viral communities from the oligotrophic San Pedro Time Series (SPOT) site, San Pedro Channel, CA, USA - 18 SPOT_SRF_2010-12-16 | ecosystem: Environmental > Aquatic > Marine > Strait...
ATAACAGATCCAAATACTGGCGATGTTGAGGTTAGAAAGATAGCTTCTATCGCAAGTAATACTTCTCTTACGGTCACTCAGGCTTTCACAGATCTAGCTAACGATCTTACTCCAGAAGCTCAAGTGTTAAGACAATTAGAAATAGTAACAGGAAATGTTCCTACAAATTTACAAAGTGGATCATCACAACCTTGGAGAGCTCCGCATCACATGCCTTTTAAATTAGGTTGGCACAACTGTTGGAGGTTTGGAAATGGAGTAGAGTCAGATAGAATTAGAGACGATTTTAACGCGCCACAAGTTGCAAACGGTGTTAAAGCATCTACTGTTTTAGCAACACCTTACGCTGAAGAGCACAAGTCTTCTGGTTTGATATTTTCTGGTATATACAACTCTATAAGTGGTGTTAACGATTTAAACCAGTTTATACAAGCAGAACCAATAACAAAAGACTTAAACCCAAGACATGGTTCTATACAGGCATTAGTAACTAGAGACACAAACACTGTTGTGTTTTGTGAAGACAAAGTATTTTCTGTATTAACAAACAAAGATGCGTTGTTTAATGCTGATGGAAATTCTAATGTTACTTCTAATGCGGCTGTTTTAGGTCAAGCAATGCCAATGGAAGGTGACTACGGTATATCAACAAATCCTGAATCTTTAGCTGTAACAGCTGACAGTATGTATTTTAGTGATGCTATGAGAGGTCAAGTTTTACAACTTTCAGGAAATAGCATAATACCAATATCTGACATTGGAATGAAAGACTGGTTTAACGATAATTTACCATTAGTATCTGATGCTATTGGTAGTTATGATGATCGTAAAGATGAATACAATTTAACTCTAAACGGCGCGGTGCCTAGTGCCAACGTATGGAGAAAGCCTCATTACAATACTATTAGTTACAATGAAAAAACAAAAGGTTGGACTTGTTTTAAAGATTTTAAAGGTGGTGAAGATGATGGTTTAGAGCTAGGTATTAGTTTAAATAGCAAATACTATACGTTCTATAGAGGTAGTATGTGGGAACATCACACTAAAACTGTTAATAACAACTTTTACAATACGCAGTACGACTCTGGGGTAACGTTAATATTTAACGACGAACCTAGTTCTGTAAAAAGCTTTGGTACTTTAAACTACGAAGGAACAACATCAAGGCAAACAGCTTTTGTTTCTGAAGATGTAAATAATACTTATATAGATCCTTCTACCAACGCTGTTACGGTTATAAATGACATGAGTGATTTGAGATATAGAAACTTAACAACAAAAACTGGTTGGTATGTAAACTCAATAACAACAGACCTACAAGAAGCAGAAGACCTTGAGTTTATAAATAAAGAGGGAAAATGGTTTACTACCGTAAAAGGAGCTTCGACGTTTTTTAATTCTCACACTGATAATAATTTAGACGAAAGAGAATTTTCAGTTCAAGGTCTTGGTATGGGTACTGTTGGAAGCACTGGTACTCCATCAGCACCGTATAAACTCCATGTGCAACCTGGAACATCCAATGCTGCTAACACTGTTAATTGGGACAGTAGTGCTGATAGCACAAAATGGAGAATAATACAATCCGCTACATTAAACCCAACTATTCATATACAAGGCACGGCTGTTGCTGATGGTTACAGAGATGTTACTATAGACAATTTACAAACTAACTCTTCTGGTGTACTCGTTTACTCTGGTTTTGATATTGATGCTGAGATGTTTGAAGTTCCGAGTCCTGATGCATCATTCGTTACTACTAGTGGTAGTGGGTGGACAACAACACATATATATACCGCGCACGTTGGGTGGAATGCTGATACAGTTTTTAGCAGTGGAAATACTGTTGCTAACTCCGGTGGTGGTATCTGGAAAGTTGAGTTTACTAACATAGGTATTCAAGGCTCAACTAATACGGTTAGAGCTAGAATATACTTTAAAGGCTATACTGCAATGCCTGCGGCTGATCAAACTTTCAATGTTGATATTGATGCTAAGCCAACCGTTCGTATACCACCGGGTGCACCACCTTCAAATCCACTAAGACAATCTAGCTTTAGAATTAGTTTCAATCCTTAAAAATTAAATATGGCAACAGTAACACAAGTAAACATAACAGATCCAGATATTACAGAAAGTAATGATCCAGGATTTGCGGGACCAAACTGGACATCTAAATTACACGAAGGTTTAGTTTTACAAGGTCAACCGCATCTTGTTGCAGAGTACAACATTACAGCTGCAAATCAAAAATATCTATCTCCAAATGGAAAAAATGGAAATGGTGTTGATGTTTGGTATCAAACTAATCTTGCTAACGGTGCTTGGCGTTCTTATTACAATTGGTCTGTTACAAACAATTACTTTACAACTACTGGTAAAACTGGTTATATTGAATCTTGTAATTTAAAAGTTTTTTATACTCCACCTGTCAACGTGTCAGGTTTAGATCCAGATCCTGTTTCTAACGAAGGAGGTTTTGCTGCACACTTACATGAGATAAGATTTACTTACACAGAGTTAGACTTTGTGTCTACAGATCCAGTACTTATGTCAGTTAGTATTTCTAAACAAACAGTAAGCCCATCAAGCACCAATATAATAACTTTAAACGCTAATTCTACAGGAACAGTTGGTTTAAGCGTGAGAAAACTAAATGCTGGGAAAACAGATTATACACATAGTTATAATTTTTCAAATAGCACTTGGGTCGCAAAAGCTAGCGGTTTACAATCAAAAACAGTAAACATTACGGAGGAAGAGGTTAAAAATAATAGTTATTGTAGTGTGGTTATGCCTTCTACAGATGAATCAGCAACCTACAGTGTTGTCATGACGGCTGGAACATTAGCCTTAGGATCTGGTGTGCCAGATGCTATAAATGAATTAAATTTTGAAACAGTTCAAAACGTAAGAGCAACATTTAACCCTGGTACCAAAACAAATGTTACATCTTCTGGTGGAATAACAACTGGTTATAATCCAGAAATGTCTTTTGCTGACGTAACAATGCCTTTTACTTTTACTTACACAAAAAGCAGTGGCACAATGACACTTGATAGACAACCGCTAGAATCAGATGTCACTGGTCATTATCAATTTGTAACAGTAGGATCTACCGTTTCTCAAGGCTCCAGCACTATACCAACAGATGATACCGAAGGGGTAAAAGCTGGTATGTATTTAAAAGATGGTAATTTTGAGTTAGGAACCCAAAGGACCAGTAGAATACCAGAAAGCACTCTAGTAAATAGCATTAGTAATGGAGAAAACTTTACAATGAAAAACGCTATTGGAAGTGCTGTAGCAGCTCAAGCCGCTATAACCGTAGACGGGAGTTTAAGTGAAAAAATACTATTAACATCAGATTGGTTGTATGAGTTTGAAAATTTTGAAGCTGTGTTAAATGCCGAGGCAACAGCAGTGACTGTTACTGGTAACTTAATAATCAAAAAGTGGGGTAGATCAACACCTGATGGAAATATAAAACTACAACCTAACTTTATAACAATATCATAATATGCCTACATCATTTACATTTTCAGAACCTTTAAACGTTTCTTGCCAAGTGGGCGACACCGCTTATATCGTTGCTAAAACTGACAATTGGAATAGTAGTGGTTTTAGTATTAACACTGGTAATATTACAAAGGTTGGTATAATTTCAGCAATTACAGGTACTTTCTCGGCACCTATAATACATATAGAAAACAATTTTATGGTACCAACAGCTGGATCACACTTTGTTTTATTTAGTAAAGATAACAAAGCTAACTTAAGTAGTATTTTAGGTTACTACGCAGAAGTTGAATTTAAAACAAACTCTACTTCTTATAATGAGCTATTTAGTGTTGGTGCAGATATATTTGAAAGTAGTAAATAACGCAAAAAAACTGTGATTATTTAACTATAATTAAATTAAATATGAATAAAGATATAAAACTATCTTCACGAAAGAAAATCTTAGATTTTCAAAAGGTGTTGATAAGTGATGTTGATGGGGTGAATATTGTTACTCATCAAGACTCAGAGTTGTTTCCTTTGAAGCATACTTTTGCAGACGGTATATATGTTAGGCAAATGTCTATGAAACCTGGATCAGTTGTTGTTGGAGCTATACACAAACACTTACATGTTTGGTTTCTATTAACAGGCCACATTTCAGTTGCTACAGAAGATGCTATTGAAGATTATATAGCACCATGTTATGTAGTGGCAACACCTGGAACAAAAAGAGTTATATATGCAAACGAAGAAAGTATATTTGTTAATATACATAAAAACCCTACAAACTCGCAAGACATACAGTGGTTAGAAAAAGAGATTGTAGCTAAAGATTTTAAAGAATATGAAGAATACATTAATAAAAATAAATAAGATATGAGTTTTTTACTAGTAGGTGCTGCTGTTGTTACTGCTGGTACCGGTTTAGCTAAAGCTATTGGTGGTAACAAAAGAAGAAAAGCAGCTGCAAAAGCAGAAGCTGATGCTAAAGATGAGATGGACGCTCAAAAAGAAAAGTTTGCAGCGTTAGATACGAGCAATCCTTACGCTAACATGGAAAATACTATGGAAGACTTAACGGTTAACCAAGCTGAAGCTGAATTTACAAAGCAACAACAACAACAAAGTCAAGCTAATATTTTAAATCAAATGAAGTCATCAGCTGGATCATCTGGCATTGCTGGTTTAGCACAAGCTATGGCACAACAAGGGTCTTTAGATGCTCAACAAGCTTCTATATCAATAGGTAAACAAGAACAAAACAACCAAATGGCAGAGCGACAAGAAGCTGCTAGATTACAAGGTATGGACAGGCAAGGTGAAATAATGTCTAGAGACATGGAAAGAAACAAGGTTAGCACTTTAATGGGTATGGCTGGTGACGAAAGAAATCTGCAAATGCAAAGAGGTGATCAAGCTAGATCTGATATGTATGCAGGTATGGGGCAAATTGCTAGTGGACTAACTCAAGGTGCTGGTGTTGTAAACAACTCTGGTGGTTGGGACCAAGTAGGAACTGCTGTTGGAAGAAAGAATATGTTAGCGGCAAATTTAAAACAAAAATAGAGGATAATGAGTATAAACGAAGAAAACTTAAAACTAGCTAAAGAAGTAGAGCAAAAAGATGGTTCTTTAGGGAATAATTTTTATGAAGCTATCACAGAAATGGTTGAAGAAACTCACAAAGGATATGCCTACCACCAACTGCAGGGAGATAAAAAAAATGGTTCTATAAAAATGGCTGAGCTAAACGGTACTGTAGCTGCTGTAGATAATATTAAAGAAATAAATAAAGCTTTAGCTGGTGCAATAACAGGGGGTGATATGTCCGCTTGGAATGACAACGAGCATACAAAAGACCATAAAGATCTTTTTAATGCCTTTATGAAAGGAGATACTAAGATTTCAAAAAATAAAGAAGGTGATATAGGTGTAAACTTTAACGGTAAATTTCACACCATGAATGATATTGAAAACAAGCTTGGTGAAAGCAAAAAAGATTTTGAGTCTATAAAAGAAATAAGACAGCATGTTATTGATGCTACTAACTTAGGTAAAGAAGACAGAGGTTTAAAAGAAAAGGCTATAAACAATAGTTTTAATGAAAAACAAACACGATCTCAATTAAAAGATATTGTTAAAAAAGGTAATATAAAATCTTTGTTGTTTGACCCTGTTTTAGATGGTGCTCCTTTTGTTGAGGAGATCTTAGAAATGCCTGAGTTAAAAAATGTTACTTATAAGTCTTTAGGTTTGAAACCACCCAAAAACGATGATGATGGTATGATTAATGAAACCTTAACAAGTTCTGATGCTAAAAAAATAGCTTCATCTCTAGCTGAAGAAGGTAATCAAGAACTAGCTCAAGAATTACTAACAGATTACTTTACTAAAATTGTCGCTCAAAACAACAAAAAAGCGGCAGGTGTTGAGACTGGTGACAAAGCGGCTAAACCAATGACTCCAGCTGAGTTAATAAAGAAATATAGAAATAAACAATAAAATAAAATAACTATATGAGTGAATTAGAAGGTATCATCGCGAACATGCAGAGCGATGGAAGATCTGAAGCCGAAATACAGGGTGTAATAGAGAATTTTGATGAACAAAATAAAAAGTTTAGTTTTATACCTGATACTATTGTTGCGGAGACCACTCGTAATACTGACACTGTAATTGTACCTGAAATTATACAAGGACAAGATCAAATGTCTGAACAAGAGCTTAATAAGGAGTTTGCAAAAATAGAAGCTGAGAGAGTAAAAGAAGAAGAAGAAAGAAAAAAGAAAGAAGAAGAAGAAGCAAAACTACAAAGAGAATTATCAAAAGTAAAGTTTAAGTTTGAAGACCCTAATTTAGGTGGTAAAGGTTTAGTTGATCAAAATCAAGGAGCAAAAAAGCAGTTAAAAAATAAAATAAAAAATACCTCTGTAGTTACTGTAGAACACCAAAATGCTGTAAAACAATTAGAAGATTATAGAGAGCAAGAGTTTAATAGTAATTTCTCAACACAAGATTATAAAAACGTTGAGGAAATTATAAAAAACGCAGAGGCTAGCGGCCAAATAAATCTTACTGCTCCAACAAAAAAAGAGGAACTTGACAAGTTAGTGGCAGAAAAAGGTAATTATACTGTTGACAGCCACATGGGTCAAAACGTTTATACTTTTGAAGACGGAACAACTGTTAATGATGCAATGCTACCTTCGGATGATCCTGATGCAAAAACTGATTGGTTAGTAAACTATGAAGGCATTAGAGGCCTTGATGCTCAAGAAAAAGACAGGATCAAAAAATTTACTGAGGTTGGTCCAGCTGGTCATAGCAAACTTGATATTTATAAGAAAGCTATTGCAAACATGAAGGTTGATACTCCAGTTGGTGGGTATGGTCAATTTGAAGAGCGTGACGTTGATTTAAGTGAGTTTGAAGACTGGCAGCTATTAGACGGTTTAGACTTTGAACAAATACAGCAATTTGCTGGTATTAGTTATTCAGATGGTTTTTTAAGAGGAGATGACGTTGTTGAAAAAAATTCTTTTGATAAGAAAAACCATATAAATAATTTAGCAAGAAAGTTTTATAAACTAGACAACGAAGTTGTTAACGAACAGCATAATGACGTGCTTGATGACTTTGAGGCTCTCGGTGAAGAGGTTGAAAAACATAATATAAAAGGTGAAACGTTAAAAGGAAAAATAGATAAATTTAACACTACATTTACTCCAGTAGCTGAAAAATACGACAAAGCTGTTACAGATATAGAGGCTTCAACCGCTAGTGTTGACGGTTTACTTGAAGAGTTAAATAGCATTCCAAGACCTACAAAAAAAGGTTTGTATTCACACCCAGCACATGTAAGTTCTTACAACAAAGCCGTTAATAATTATCAAACAGCGGTTACAAATCACAATTCCCTTATTGCAAAAAACAAACCCTTGTTTGACGAGTATGGTTCTTTAATAAAAGAAAACGAAGCGTTACAAGCAGAGTCAGCCCAATACAATGAAGAGTTAGGTAATATTAATAGAACTCAAGAAGATCTTAATAACAAACAAGGCGAGTTAGAAGTAAAAAGAAAAGCATCACAAGAAAAATACGGGTTAACAATTGCTGACGGTATATTAAAAAATGATAAAGAAAGGTTTACAAACATAAAAGCATACGAAGACTGGAGAAAAACAAACAAAATAGAAAATAGTATATTTGACAAAGATGCTTGGTTATCTTTTGGACAAGGAATGGGGAAAACATGGGGTAAAATGTACACCGGTGGACAATTATTTGCATTAAGAGGCCTTGACGCTGTTACTGGCGGTGCTTTTAGTAGGGGTGATGAATACACAAACTTAGATTATCTTGAAGATATATACGATAAATTTTCAAACTACGATCTTGTAGGTGTAGCTACAGATGAAGATTACGGAGAAGAAGGACCATCAGGACTTAATTACGCTACTAAAGTGGTAGCTGAAGGACTTCCGTTTATGCTAGCTATAGCTAACGGTGGTGGCCTTATGTCAGGCTCGTCAAAAATAGCTCAAGGAATAAACATGTCTACTACAGGTTTTCAATTGACAGCTATGGACAATGTTTTAGAAGGTGAAAAAATGGGCTTAAGTAGAACCCAAGCAACGATGTACGGTGGTATTATAGGTACAACTATTGGTTTGACTCAGTTAATAATGCCTGATTCTAAAATTTTACAAGGTACTGGTATAAACGAAATTGCAAAAAAAGGTTTAGGAGATATATTTAAAAGAGGTCTAACTAAGGAAGCAACTAAATTTGCTGTTGGTAATTGGTTTAAAAGAAACCTTGGGGAAATTGTTGAGGAAGAAGTTGAGGCAGGTATGGAGCATTTGGCAAAAAAAGCTTTTAACTTATCTCATGAAAGTGATTTTTTAAACTGGAAAACACATCAAAAATTAATTGCTGATACGTGGACACTTACCGGTATAACTGGTCTTAGTGGTTCTACAGCAGATTACAATAATTTTAGAAGCAACGCTTTTACACAGTTAAAAGGAGATGTCAACCCAATGATAACTCAAATAAACGAGCAAGTTGGAGAGATTCAAAAAAAGATTAACAAAGCCGAAAGAATAAATGATGGAGCAGCTATTAAAAAATATACTGATTTAAAAAATGATTTACTCAATTCAAAACAATATGTTACTAATTTTAAAAACGCTTTAAACGTTGCTCCAGAAAACGTATCAGATCAACAGTTAGAAGATCTTACTGAAAAAATGAGGTTACTTGAGTTAAAAAAGAATCAGGACTCTGCTTTTCATGGTGGTATAGACTTACAGATTAAAAAGATTAATGAAAAAATAGAAAATTCTGTAGTTGAACAAACAGCTAAAGAGACAAACGAAAAGCTTTATAAACAAACATTAGCAACTGTTAAAACACTAGCTGAAGGACAAGGTGATGCAGTTCAAGAGTTTGAAAATGATAAAGAAGTAAATAAGTATTTAGAAGATAATGGCGTAAAATCTAAGTTTGAAAAAACTACATATGGTGGTTTTGTAAATATAGATGGTGTTAAAACGTTATTAATAAATAAGCAAGCTTCTCAAAAAGGTGAAGGTGTTAATGTTGCATCACACGAATTTTTACATCGAGTTTTACAAACTACTTTTGCTAAAAAAGATGCTGATGGTAATCCAATTATTGATGCTGATGGTGAAATGGTTATTGATAAAAAAGCAGCTATTGGTATCGGTCAGTCACTAGGTAAGTGGATAAGCGAAATACAAGGAGATGATTTTGCAAATAGTAAACTGCTAGAAAGATTACAATCATCATACTCTGGAGAATTAAATAATGTACAAGCTCAAGAAGTTTTAACACTATTGTCCGACTCTATAGTTACAGGAGATTTAAAGTTTGAAGAAAATATATTTACTAGGCTAGGAGATGTAATAAGAAGAGGTTTGCAAGAAAGAGGATTTGCAGACATTAAATTCAATACAGCTAAAGATGTTTACAACTTTGTTAAAGACTATAACGCTTCTATAGCGGCTGGAGGTTTAAACCAAGCTCAAGAAAAACTAATGAAAGAAGGTGCTAAAGTAGGTGGTGAAATAGCACAAACAATAGACAGTGATATTGTAGATCAATTGGCAAAAGAAGATAGTATAGAAGAAAGAATGAATCTTTTAGCAGAAAATGGTATTGATCCAAACTCTGTAGATGGTAAAGCTTTATTAGCTTCTAAAGCAAGTGATGTTGCTAGTTTGTTAGATAAATTTGATGGACCAAGAGATATGATAACTAGAACGTTGATGGAAACTAAAGATGGTCAACAAGTTATGGATATTAAAAATAGATCTGGAGAATATGTAGATAATCCTTTTGTTAGATCTGAGTTTGGTCAAGAGATAGCTCCGATTACAGAGACTATAACTAAAAGACTATTTGATCCAATACCACAGAACTTACGCGCTGGAGTTACTAGAGGTCAGTTTATGAATGAACTTACTTCAATGGCTGCTGGTTTAGTTGAAAACGAGTACGATGCTAGTAAACAAGACATCGATAAGTTTATAAGTAATAGGTTAAATTTAAGAGCAAATAAATTAGCTAGCGATCTAGGTATAGAATCAACTGTTGAAGAAGGTGGTTTGGGTGCTTCTGTTAGTCTAGATGCTGCGGCTGAATTAACAACTGAACAGACTGGTCCTGTAAACGAAAACACACCGGCATCAGTGTTAGTTGATAGACTAGCTACAACTGAGCAAAAACAAAGTATAGAAAAAGCTATTCAGTCTAAAATAAAAGGCAATACTATAGAAGTTTCGCCAGGTAAGTTTACAGATATATCTAACTTAAACTATAAAACTTTAAAAAATCTAGTTGCACCTGAAGTTGCTAGTATGTTTGGTATTGAAGCTGTTGAAAATTATACATCACCTACTAAAACATTAAAAAATGATGATGTTGTAAGAGCTAGAATGTTTATTGGTAAAAACGCAGATATAATATATAACTCGCTACCAAAAGGTGTTACAGCGTCAGGGACAGCAACAGGTTTAAAACAAGTTATATCTAAAAACTTTTACACTAAAAGTGATACAAGAGTTAAGTACGATGCTAAAGAAGGTGGTGCTGGTATATTTCCTCAGATCAAAAACAAAATGACTGGCAAAGAGTTTGCCGCTATATTTGGTTATGAAAAAGGTAAACTTACAAATGTTAAAGGTCAAAACCCAGCTACGCTAATATCAGGATTGATGGACGAAGTTGGTAAGACTATAACTAACCAAACAGTAAGACAACAGTTAGACAAAATGAACACAGCTGGTGACAAAGAAGTTGCTGCTCGTATAGCTTTACTAGGAGATGGTAAATCAGATGTTATGTTTAGTCAAGCGGCTTTATCAAAATTATCACCAGAAAAACACGTTACGTTTTTAGACAAAGCAACAAATATAAATGCCAAAATGATCAACGCTGCTGGTGGTAACATGACAAACGTTTTAAACACTCATTTCGCTGATGATATTAAAAATGGTACTTATGATATTGGTAAGCAATCAACAGAACAACTTATAAACAAAGTAGGTAAAACTTTACAAGGTATATATGACGGTATGACTGACGGTAAGAGTTTACCACCAGACTTTGTTTATGATGGCAATAAAATTGCCGACATGGTTATAGATCAATTTGTAACTGATAACATTGAAAACGAACTTAAAAGCTACGAGTCAATAGCTGGTGAAAAAATTCAGGGATTAACTACTGTAGAGGGTATTATATCAGCTAGAAACGCCGCTGTAAAGCTTGGTAATAGATTTGCAAAAAAGAAAGGTAAGGCTTGGGTTAAAAAATTTATAGCACCTGGTTTAAGTGCTTCTGCTAGAGCAGGTAGGGGTGAGTTTGTGTTTAAGCCTGGTACAATGGAGTATAAAATTGACAAAACTAAACAAAAGTCAAGAAATAGATTTGGGTTAGGTAATGCAGCTGATATAGGTGCTTTATTAGGTGTTACTGATATTAAAATTACTAATAGTTACAACACTGGAGATGTTAAAGCTCACGAAGGTAAATTAACAGTTGTACCAAGCCAAAGCAATTTAACTAATATTGTAAAAGAAAACCAAGAAGCTAACCAAGCTTATAGAGATTTTGTTGCAGAGCTAAAAGACATGTATAACAATAAAGAAATATCTAAAAGTGATGTTGTTGCTTTATTACAAGCTATGAACTCTAATCCTAGAGGTTTAACAAGAACAGCTGCTATATTAGATTTTATTCCAGATGGTAAGTTTGACGGTAAGCTTAGACTAGAACACATGACACCAGCTTTGCAAGTGAACTTAAATGCTTTAAACCATATTTTAAACGGTACTCCTGAAACAGACCAAAACTTTAAAGATATAATGGACGGTTATAAAGCAGCCTATCTACCTATTAAGTATGACAATATGGTTAATGAGCTATACAAGTCTACACTACCAATATATGCTGATCCAAAAACGCCTAGTATAGTAAGGTATTATAATCCTGAAATTCCAGGATTTGATTTAGTAATGAAACAATTATCTACTGGTAATAAAATAGGCCAAGACTTTGTGTTTAGTCCAAAGCAACAAGCTGAAATGAGAAAGAATAACACTAAAGCTGTTAAAGGTAGTAAGCTATATTTTTCAAAAGCATCAGACTCAAACGTTGAAACAAATAGAAAAAATACTATTATAGATAGAGCTGTAAAGCAAGCGAGATTAGTGGCAGAGCCTAGAGGTATTACGGTGTTAGACTTTGACGATACGTTAGCAACTACTGAGTCGTTAGTAAAATATACAAAACCAGATGGTACAACAGGAACTTTAAATGCTGAGCAATACGCTAGCACATATCAAGACTTATTAGATCAAGGATATACATTTGATTTTTCAGAATTTAATAAAGTTGTAAAAGGCAAGTTAGCACCGTTATTTCAAAAAGCTTTAAAACTGCAAGGTAAGTTTGGTCCTGATAATATGTTTGTATTAACAGCAAGACCTCCAGCAGCGCAAAAAGCTATATTTGATTTTTTAAAAGCTAATGGTCTAAATATACCTATAAAAAACATAACTGGTTTAGCTAACTCTACATCTGAAGCTAAAGCACTATGGGTTGCCGATAAAGTTGGCGATGGTTATAATGACTTCTATTTTGCTGATGATGCTTTGCAAAATGTACAAGCTGTAGATAATATGCTAGAACAGTTTGATGTCAAACGTAAGGTGCAGCAAGCTAAAACAGTTTTGTTTAGCAAAGCTTCAGAAGACTTTAACCAAATACTAGAGGACACTTCTGGCGTTAATAGGTTTGCTGAGTTTTCAGATGCTAAAGCTCAAAAAAGAGGTGCTAACAAAGGTAAGTACAATATATTTATACCAGCTTCTGCAGAGGACTTTAAAGGTTTACTTTATAATTTCTTAGGTAAAGGTAAAAAAGGTGAAGCTCATATGGAGTTTTTTAACGATGCTCTAGTAAATCCATTTTCAAGAGCAATAAAAGAGTTAGATGGACAAAAAGCTAGAATAGCAAATGACTACAAAGCTTTAATAAAGATGTTGCCAGATGCAAAAAAACTTTTAAACAAAACAATACCTGAGGGTGATTTTACGTACGACACAGCGGTTAGAGTTTACAACTGGACACAACAAGGTCTTGAGATAAAAGGTTTGTCAAAGGGAGATACAGCTAACTTAATAAAAGCAGTAGAAAACAACCCAGCACTACTATCTTTAGCTAAAGGTCTTGACGCTATAACTAAAGGTTATCCTGAGCCAGGTGATTTTTGGATGACGGAGACTATACTTTCAGATTTAAACAACATGACGGAAGGTGTAAGTAGGGCTGATGCTCTTGCTGAGTTTATTCAAAACAGGGAGCAAATATTTGGAGAGTGGGAAAATGGTAAATTAGTTGGCCCTAACATGAACAAGATAGAAGCTATACATGGTACTAGATTTAGAGAAGCTTTAACAGATATGTTATGGCGTATGGAAAACGGTACTAACAGGGCTTTCGGTAATAATAGGTTGACAAATAGATTTGCTAACTGGGTTAACAACTCTGTTGGTGCTATCATGTTCTTTAATATGCGATCTGCTGCACTACAAACACTTTCTACTGTTAACTTTGTAAACTGGAGTGATAACAATATATTAGCAGCTGGTAAAGCTTTTGCTAATCAAAAACAATATTGGAAAGACTTTACAGAATTATTTAACTCTGATATGTTAAAGCAAAGAAGATCTGGTTTAAAAACATCTGTAAGCCACTCTGAACTAGCGGAAGCAGCTTCTGGTTCTAAAGGATCGCCTAAAGCAGTGTTTCAACATTTATTACGCTTAGGTTTCTTACCTACACAAATTGCGGATAGTTTCGCTATCGCAGCTGGTGGAGCTACTTTTTATAGAAATAGAATTAATAGCTTGGTTAAAAATGGCATGTCTGAAGCTGAAGCTAAAAAACAAGCATTTAATGACTTTCAACAGATAGCTGAAGAAACTCAACAGTCGTCTAGACCTGATATGATCTCACAACAACAAGCATCGCCTCTAGGTAGACTTATACTTGCTTTCCAAAATACACCAATGCAGTATACTAGGTTAACTAAAAAAGCTATATTAGATTTAGTTAATGGTAGAGGAGATGCTAAAACACATGTATCTAAGATACTTTACTATGGCGCTGCTCAGAACTTAATATTCTCTGCTTTACAAAAAGCAATGTTTGCAGCTATGTTTGACGATGAAGATGATGAAGAAGCTAAAAAGAGGCAAGATAAAAAAGAAAAGTCTTTATTAAATAGTATATTAGATTCTACATTAAGAGGTATGGGTGTTGGTGGTGCTGTTGTTTCTACTCTTAAAAATATGATTATTAGATTTTTAGAAGAAGATGAAAAAGGTTGGAACGCAGATTTTGATAAAGTTATAGTAGACTTTTTAAACCTATCACCACCTGTTGGGTCTAAGGTTAGAAAACTAAAATCAGGTTTTAGCACTTATCAATTTAACAAAGAAGTTATAGATTACATGCCTAAAAATGATATTGATAATCCTATGTGGGAAACTGTTGGTAATGTTGTTTCAGCAATTACAAACGTTCCTATGGATAGACTTGTTAATAAAACAAATAATGTTCGAGAAGCTTTTAATAATCAAAACGAAACTTGGCAGCGTATAGCCTTAATGATGGGTTGGAATAGATGGGATATAGGTGTTGAAAAAACAAAAGTAAAAGAAGTAAAAGCTGAAATAAAAGAGTTAAAAGAAATAAAGAAAAAAGAAAAAGACAAAAAGAAAAAAGAGGAGAAGAAAAAACAAAAAGAAAAAGAAAGAAAAGAAAAAGAGGCTAGAGAAGTGCAGTGTTCTGCTAAAATAAGAAAAGGTAAAGGACCAAGGTGTAAAAACAGAACTGAAAATAAAAATGGAAAATGCTATGCTCACCAGTAAAATTAAAGATATACAAGTGATATAAATAATATGAAGAAACTACTAATACTACTACTAATTATCATAACATCTTGTGCTGCACCAAAAGATTGCTGTGCACAGGTAAACTTAAAAAAGTATTTTAAATTTGCTACGTTTTACGCTGCGGCAAGTGGTGGTACATCTATATCAGATGTAGAGACTTTTTCTGTTAACAACGGTTTGGAAACAGCAACAATAAAAACCCCGTTTGATTATAACCTAGCTTTAGGTATACGTAAGATCGCTAGGTTTGGTTATGAAAATAGAGCACAGACTTTTTACGATGGCACAGAAGAATCATGGTCAGATGGTGCTAACGTGGGTAAAGTACGTGGATTAGAATTTTTATTTGAAGTAGATTATAAAAGACAACAAGGTAATGAATATTTAGATCAGCATCACTTTATAAGATTTGTAGATAACAAATATATATTAAAAGGTGAGTATTTAGAAGATGGTTTTGCAGACATTAAATACTTTGAAACATCGGAAAGGTATAGATATAAAGCTAATGACAAATTGTCCTTTAATGCTGGACTCGCACAAAGGCTATCCGAACCTTATGGATATGACCCTTTGGCAGAGTGGATGCTCAGCAATGGCAATATACATTACACTTACCTAGCACTACAAGAGGGTTATAATGTAAATGTAGCTGCTAGTGAGTATTTCTCTCCAGACGGAGAGCTCGTTGCTACAAGCAAGGAGGTTTGGGAAGAGGTTGTAATACCTACAGTGCTGTCGGATTATACTGAAAGAAAAAGAGGAGAGTTAGATTTAATGATACAACACTCTATAGTTGTTGGTTTTGATTACTATCATTATACAAAATCATTTTGGACACACACCTGGGCAAATGTAATGCCTTATCATTTAGATCAAGGTGGTGAATTTTCTTACCACAAGTTTAACAATGGACAATGGCTTGATTATTCTGGAGGCATAATATTTGGGTATAAACATGATAAAAGATTAGGTACTTTTATTGAAGGTAAGTATAATAAATACTGGAATAGAGAATGGTACGACTTTAAATTTGGAATAAACTATATAATACTTTAACAATGGCAAAAGAATTAAACGAAAACACTGGTTTTACTATAAGCATTAAAACGTTAATAGCGGTTGGCTTTGCAATATCTACTATTATAGGAATGTGGTTTGCTTTACAGGCTGATATAGCAGAAGCAAAAGAACTGCCAAAACCAGATGTAACTCGTATGGAGTTTAACATGAAAGATGTTAATGTAAGAAATACTATCATGGAGACTAGAGATGATGTTAAAAAGCTAGAAGAACGCATGATTAGAATAGAAGACAAAATAGACGACTTAAGATAAATTAAATGAAAAAAATAGACACTAGTTGGAAAATATTTAGTATGTATTTACTATGTATTTTTCTCATGTTACTTACAAACGCTGCTTTTGGACAAATAGTAGTTACAGAATTTAATGCTGGCTGGAATGAGGCCAACAAGGTAGAGTGGTTTGGCAAATTAGGAGACTGCGAACTTGCTAAAGTAGATATAGTAGACGAGCCAAAGCTACAAGAAAAACATAAAATAGTTATAGTACCCACTATAATTATATTTAAAGATGGTGAAGAGATAAAACGATACCAAGCGGATTTAAGTTTTAAAATGCTTGCAACTAGAAAAGAAATACAAAATTTTATTAACGAACAAATAATGAGCGACTTTTAAATGAGGAAACTTTTGATACTTCTTTTGTTGTTATCATGTAAAAAAGAAGTTGATGATCTTGGCTTTAGAACCTATATAATACCCGAAGGTGAACATAGCTCTGGTAGTTATTTCAACCACCCTACAAACTCAAGAATAAGCTTTGACTTTATGTTAGATGAGTCTGCGATTTATACTACAGAGATACCAGAAAACCAACACGACGTAAATAAGATATATGGCTTTAGTGATTTTGGTGTTAGACATCAAAAATATTCTATAAGATTAGGTTGGAGATATTTAAACAATGAGCTAGAACTTTGCTGGTTAAGACACGAAGAAGGTAGACACACAGCCGCAACTATAAGAACTATAGAGCCGGACGTATCATATAGCGCTACAATAGATATTAATACGTTTTATTACGTTATAACTATAGATAGCGATACAACTTTAGTTAGAAGAAGACCGGAAGGAAACTGGGGATTAATTAAAAGATATTATTTATACCCTTATTTTGGAGGTAATGAATATGCACCTCATGATATAACAATTAAGATAAAAGAATGAAAAAAATATTATTACTATTATTACTACCTATTATAACATTTGCACAGAAAGAGTGTGTAATACATATAACTACAGATCAATATCCTACAGAAACATACTGGACATTATTTGCTGATAGTTTAAATGGCGATACTATAGCTATGGTACCAGCTGGTTATTATACATCACCCAACACTAGCTACACAGATACTTGTTATATAAATGACAGTATAGCTGATATTACATTTTTAATGAGAGATACATATGGTGATGGTATGAACGGCAGTTATTACGTTACTGTTTGTGGAGACACTATAATAGACTACCCTAACCCTAACTTTCAGTCAGGTATATATTCCAACAGGCAAGTACCAAGTTGTTTGCCACCACCACCACCTCCACCACCAGGACCATGTGTACCGACATTAGTAAATATAAACTTAGACCAATACCCTGAAGAGACTAGCTGGACAATAACTGATAGTTTAGGCAACATAGTATTTTCAGGTGGACCTTATAATAATGTACCGGATTACGAGCCACAGTTTCAGTTTGCTTGTCTACCTCCTGGGGAATTAACTTTTACTATATACGATTTATATGGTGATGGATTAGAGGGTACATTATGGGGAGGGCAAGATGGTTCGTATTATGTAATGCAATGCGGCGATACCGTAGTGTATGGGATTGACCCTAGCTTCGGGCAAGACTCCGCTCACGTATTTACCTCTGATACCTGTGTACCACCTCCCCCGGTATATGGCTGTATGGACGATGATTACATAGAGTACGATCCACTAGCCACTGTAGATGATAGTAGCTGTGCTACTTTAAAAATATATGGTTGTATAGATAGCGCAATGTACAACTACGATTCTTTAGCAAACACAATGGACGATATTGATCAGTGCACTTATGATTTAATATTACACGATTTAGTTGGTAATGGCTGGGTAGCTACAAGATTAGAAATATGGCAAGATGCAGACACTTCTATATTCTACATGAACAACCCAAGCTTTAATCAAGCTTTCACAATAGACTTGTTTGCTCCTTCACCTGTATACGCAAAACTATTTGTTAGTCAACAAGCACAAGCAACAGCTATTGAGTGCGGTTTTACGTTAATAGGGCCAGATGAAGATACTATAATAAGTATACAGCCACCGTTTATAATACCGTTTTTTATGTATGAAGCAAATACATATTGTGGTAATACGTGTGAAGAAATAGTATACGGTTGTCTAGATACTTTAGCTTTTAATTATGTTGACAGTGCTAACACTGCTGATGATTGTTACTATTATCCTGGTTGCATATCACCAGCGTACCTAGAATACCACGTTGATACAACTAACTCTTACCACACAGATATAAACATACAAGATAGTTGTCAAACACTAGCTACGTTTGGTTGTATGGATTCGACAGCTTACAATTATGACAGCACTGCTAACGTAGATAACGGTGGTTGTGTTCCTTATATATATGGTTGTATGGACGTTACCATGTATAATTACGATCCATTTGCTACAGCTATGGACACTTGTATACCATTTATATACGGTTGCACTGATCCTACCATGTTTAACTATGACCAACTAGCAAACACAGACAATGGTAGTTGTATACCTTTTATTTATGGTTGTACAGACACTACCGCTTTTAACTATAATCCACTAGCAAATGCTGATAACAATTCTTGTATTCCTTACATATATGGTTGCACGGACCCTTCTGCGCTTAACTATAACTCGCTCGCAAACACGGAGGACTTTAGTTGTATTGCTTATGTTTATGGGTGTATGGATAGTTTGGCTCTTAACTTTGACCCATTGGCTAACACGGATAACGGTTCGTGTATTTCTATCATTGTGGGTTGCATGGATCAAACGGCGTATAACTATAATCCAAATGCTAATACTGACGATTCTTTATCTTGTCGTTATAGTGCAGGCTGTATTACTGGCGACAGTATACCCTATTGGCTAAATGATCCTTGCTACGCTTGGGTTATAGACGTTGATGAGTTTTGTTGTGATGTTGAGTGGGACGATATATGTCAAGCTACATATGACTATTGTGAAGGAACTTGGATTGGTCCTCTGCCAT
>Ga0181395_1000359_pt1 | contig 19143 bp, 34 predicted proteins | sample 18SPOviralmetaG_FD_130124 | JGI IMG/M metagenome (GOLD analysis project Ga0181395, IMG submission 130124) | Marine viral communities from the oligotrophic San Pedro Time Series (SPOT) site, San Pedro Channel, CA, USA - 18 SPOT_SRF_2010-12-16 | ecosystem: Environmental > Aquatic > Marine > Strait...
AACAGGTCCTTTACCTTGTAACCTCATTCTGGTTCCATCAGCAGTACCTTGTGGTATAGTTAGTTCAAAACTACCATAGCCTGTATTAACAACTATGCTACTTCCTGTATATACTTGTAACAATGTTACACCTACATCAACTATACCGTCAGGGTTTTTGGCTGGCCTTTGTTGCTGTCTTCTTCCGCCAAATATATCGCCAAATATATCTGCGAAGGGACTACCACCAAAGCCTTGTCCGAAACCTTCAAAAGGATTAGGATTATCATACTGAGCACGTTTGTTTGGATCACTCAGTGTTTCGTATGCTCCTTGTATCCTTTTAAATTCTTCTTGATCACCACCTTTATCAGGATGATGCTTACTCGCAAGTTTGCGGTAAGACTTTTTAATATCCTGTTGACTAGCGTCTTTGCTTACGCCAAGTGTTTCGTAGTGATCCATGAATTTATTATACAGTGAATTGTATTGTAAGTCAACTGGTTTTTAACCAATTAGTCGGAGGGTTTAGAAGAATATTTTTCTAGGAAACTAGATATAGATGATTTTGTTTCTGCTTTGCTCTGTTCGCCTTCGTAGTATTTTTTATACTGCTCTACCTGGAATCTAAGTTGCTCAATTTTCCTGTTGCTTAAAGCCATATTATATTGTAGTTGTTCCCAACCTAAATCAGTAAAGCCAAATATAACAGGATCTATACCCTGTTCTACTAAACGTGCAAATACTTCTTTTTGTGTTTTACTAGTAATAATGATAACATCTATCTGTTCCATTTGTTCTACAGTTAGAGGTTTTAAATTTAATGGTTGCCTTTCAACTTCAGTAGTAAATATTTCAATAGGCTTAACTCCCATGCTGGAGCAACCGCTTACTAATATAATTGCTAATATGCCTACTAATATTCTCATAATTCTTTGTAGTTAGGGTTTGCAGATGCTGGACACATACTATTGTAACCAGGGTCTGTTTTATTAACTACTGCCTTTTCATCTTCTGTTAATGGACTGCCTTGTGCAATCGCATTACATCTAATTTGATTATTAAAGTCATTATTTAATATACGCTCAACAGTTAATGGTCTATTATTGGCAAGGTCTCCTAAGTCTCTTACCTTACCATCTGCATTAGTCTTATTGAATCTTGTTTTTACAAACTTGAGATCCTTTTCTAATTGAGCATTTTTCTTTTGTGTATCTTCGTATATTTTCTTTTGAGCTTCAAAGTCTTGAGCTTGTTGAGCCATAAGTTTCTTTTGCTCTTCTATTCCGCCTTCAAGTACTAAGTTGTTAGCCTCCGACAATGCCAGGTTGGCTTGGAGGTTTTTGACATACATGAAGCCACCGCCGGCTACACCGAGGGCAACTAACATTAATATTAATTTAATTTTGAACATTGTGCTTCTCTACTACTTCTAATAGTTGTTGCACAGTCTGTAAATCGAATGTTTCCTCTTCAGGAATTTTTATATTAAGTTTCTCTTCTATTTGCATTAAGACATCTACTACATCTAAATCATCTCCGCCTAAGTCATTAAGCATATTTGTTTCAGGTGTAATATCTTTATCTCGACCGAAATGGCCTTTTAAAATGTCTATTACTGTGTCTTTCATTGTTTAACTCGCTTTTGCTATTAAAACATCTTTATGTGCTGGGTTATATATAACTATGTATTCATTAATAGGTAATGCTTTCATTTCGCCTAACATTGCATTTAATTTTGCAAATGATACTTTATCGTAATCAGTTTTAATTGCACTTTCTGATATACCCATTTCTGACATAACATCTGGTCCATGACCAAAGTTCACTATTTCTAATGATGCTACATCTCTACTGCCTCTGATATGTAACATAGTGTCTGTAATGCCTGCTTCTAAAATACTGCTAGGCTTTAAAAACTCTAATATTCTGTTACTGTTATCTTGTGCTTGTTCTTCTAATCTATGTTCTTCTTCTTTTTGTTCTGCTTCTAATTTTTGTGCCATGAACTCTTCTTTAGTAAGATAGTTTTCTGGATCTACTTGTATATACTGCATCAATGTGTCATCGGATAAAGGTATCTGCTCTTCACTGAGTGTAGTTGATACTTGCCAGTCTAATGATCCTGTTAGTCGCTGTATTTCTTCTACCAGTCCTTTAACTGATGCAAGTACATCTTCTTTACGGTCTAGTTCCATAAACACCATATAATAGTTGTCTGGATTAGGATTGGGAGATACTTCTACATCTCGTATCTCTACAATACTATTATTAATAAAGTGATATAGGTCTTTTGCAGGTGCAGTTTCGTTGAGATAGAAACCTAACACCATAACGTCTTGTGCTTCACCTGTTTTAGGTTCAAACTCGTCTATACTAATATTTTTAAGTATAGTATTTTTTAAATCACCTTCTTTTAATGCCATTATATTCCACCTAATGGTTGATTAATTTGCTCTTGGCCTACCATTGCTGAACTATCTGTATCTTCTTGATCAATATATTCGTCTTCTTTTGCTTCAACATGTTGAGCACTAAACTCATCTACATATCGTCTTGGCATATCAATACTTACTATCCAAACAGATTCGCTATCTGTTTTAGGAGTAAAACGTTGAGACCCGTCTGGTCTCACACCAACTTCAACATCTGCAAAATCCATTACTCTACGTGGAGACTCTAATGTATCTTTATCAAACTTGACTAAGCAGTCTCTTGCAATAAGTCTTTTTGCACCTTCAGGGTCTGGCATTTCCTTATGAGGGTACAATAACTTAACATTAACATAATGTCTACCTATTGTTGGTCCTTCTAGTACTTCGCCTTTGTCCCAATTTTTAAATGCATAAAGATCTAATTCATCAAGTGTTTTTTCAAATTCCATAAGCATATCTAATAAAGTATTAGACTTAGATACTTCTGTTATTTTATCGTTTAATAGTTTAATTGAAATTGTCATACAACTATTTATCATCTTAATAAACTATTGTGTTATTGGTTTGAACACTAAAGGTAAATATTATTGTAATGAATAATTACGATAACAAAAATTTATGATAAACAACCATATAAAAAGTTGGCACACAGGCAAAGCAAACTACCGTGAAGGGTATATACTCTTACACGGTTTTTTTATGGCTAAAAGGAGGCACAGATGTCCAGAAAGGCTAGAAAACAGAATGCAAATAAATATAGAAAACAAAAAGGAGGAGATTATTTGAGAGTAATACAAGGCGGTGCACTACAACGCACGAGACAAAAGGAAGTTAAGATCGTACCTCGTAACTTTCACCAAGACGATTTACTTGGTTTATTAGAGGACAAAAACATCAACATAGTGTTTGCCACAGGACCAGCAGGTACGGGTAAAACATTCATATCAACATTGGCGGGTATCAGAGAACTCAAGAATAATAAAATAGACAAGTTTGTGGTAACAAGACCAGCAGTATCAGTAGATGAGCAACACGGCTTTTTGCCAGGCACACTACAAGAGAAGATGGCACCATGGACTAGACCTATTATGGATTGCTTTGAGGAATACTATACGCCTGATCAAATAGAATTTATGTTGGGCGATAACAAAGTAGAAATAGCACCATTGGCCTATATGAGAGGACGAACGTTTAAGAACTCCTATATAATAGCAGACGAAATGCAAAATGCCACAGACAATCAAATGAAGATGCTACTTACCAGAATAGGTGAAGGTAGTAAACTGATTGTAACTGGTGACTTAGCTCAGCATGAAAGAGGTTACGAAAGTAATGGACTTAGATGCTTTATTGAACGCCTAGCAAAAGCAGGATCGGATAGAATAAAAATGGTACAGTTTGATCACGGAGATATCGAAAGACATCCTGTTGTTACTGAAGTACTACGATTATATAACGAGACCTAAAGGCTGTTCATTTGCAATTCAATTAAAGTTGCTGAAAGATTAATTTCTGGGTCAGCACACAAACTGCTCTTGGCCATACCATTTCGTATAATAACGACTGCTTGATCCTGTTGCATTTCTGTGTTGCCCCATAAATTTAAGTTACGATACATAAATTTATAAATGTCATCATACTCTTCAGGCCTTGCTTGACTACAAATTAATGTCCTAGCATCTTTATATTGTCCTGCTTTAAACATTTCTATAGCACTTAACATCCAGTCACTAGATGCTTTGTCACCGTCCTGTGGACGTTGTAAGGCGCCCTCTACAACGTTTTGTTGTATAAGGTTAATACTTTTACGCAAATCAGGATAACTTGCTTGTACATAGGTGTCTAGTGTTTCTAAATCAACTTGCACATCTTCTTCTATACAAATAGTTGCCAGTCTGGCTGTAAACTCTTGTACATCTAATTTCTCAATATGAAAGCCTTGGCATCTGCTATGTAGTGCAGGAATAATACGTTGTGGATAATTACATGTTAATATAAATCTGCAACTAGTGTGATACATTTCCATAACACCACGTAACGCCGCCTGACCATTGGGAGTAATATAATCTGCCTCGTCTAGGAGTACATATTTAATATCGCCAAACGGCATCGTGGAACTAAAATTTGTAATTTTATTTCTAATAGTATCAACATTGTTTTCATTACTAGCATTTATTTCTAGTATATCCATGTCATCTACTTCTAGTTCATTTAAAAGAACTTTGGCTAGTGTAGTTTTACCAGTTCCAGGAGCACCACTGAATAGTAAGTGTGGTAGTGCTCCTTCTTCGACCCAGCCACTTACCTGCTGGCGTTGACCCTCGTCTCGAAACACATAGGTACCTATGTTAGAGGGTCTGTATTTTTCTGTCCAAAGTTCTTTCAATGTATCACCTTTTTATTTTCTGTATCTAGATCCTGAAGTAAGTCATCTAATTCTTCGTCTGTGAGATTTTCCCATTCACTAAATTGGTTTTCTGTTAAGTCTTCCATTATAGCATTAAACTCGTTATCGTCAAGTCCTTTCCTGAGTTGTTTTATTGCAACTGCTAACATTACACTTGCAACACTCACAGGATGTATGCCTTGATCAGCTCTGTCCTCAAATACGTTAGTTAATTGTTCTATCATTGACATTAACTCTTCGTCATTCATTACCATTTGATTGATCCTTTTTTGCGTCTAATTTTTTAAATGTTTTGTCGTACCAAGCATTACTACAGTATGCATCACAAAATGCATGTTGCTTGTCAGCAGTATAATATTTTAAGTCATTTATTGCTAAAGTTTTATCACACTCACTGCATTTAATAAACATTTAACTACCGATAAACTGTACACTTGTAGTATCAAAGTAATCATCGTTCTTACGATACTTACGAACAGTTTTAGTTACTTTAACACCTTGTGGTGTGTACTCGTAACTGGTAAACTCTTGTTGTAGTAGATTGTCTCTTGGTTGTTCAAATATTAAATCGTTTTGGTATTCTGATAATACTCTGGTGCCTTTGCTTGATCTGTTATACTCAGCAATAGGTGAAATGGTGTTTTTTGTTTTGTTCATACATACTCCTAATAATGTAATTATTATACACTATTAAGAATGATTGTCAAGTAATATTTTAATTAATTTACTTTGTCCGTTCCACCAAAATTGTTTTGATCTTATTAAGTTTTTGTTGTTTTTAAGTCGTTGTACTATGTCATCGTTTGCTTTAGGAAAGTTAATAGCAGAATCTAACATCTGGTCTATACGCACAATATCATCAGGTTCATTATCGTATTGATATGTATTATAATCTGTAAGCATATCAAAGCCTAACTCTTCCATAAGTTTGCCGGTGCCTTGCCTACCATTAATAAACATTGGCATGCCGTACATAAATCCTTTTAATATTTTTTCGTCCCAATCACCTACATGGCTGGGTTTGAGAGGATTAACTGGCTCCTCACTAGTTTTAGTTGATGTGAACGAGTTTACAATATAAATGTATGTATGTTGTAAGAGTGACCTTGGAAAACTATCGTACTTAGATTTATTACTCATACTGTAATCACCTGTGTCCTGATTAATTCTATCCTGGTTAAATTCATAACTCCAGGGATAGCTCATTGTTTTAGGTGTAATGCCAAATAGATTAAAATATTCGTTTACATAATCCCCAAATATATATTTGCTTTCCTGATTATTAAAACGATCCATTTCATAATACTGAGAAAATTTATTCATGTTCCACTCTGCATCATTTAACATTCCTTTGTGATGCATTTTAACAATAGCAGTTGCTTTGTTAGGTCTAAATACATTACTAGGAACAAAATATCGTATAGGATATCTTTCTCCTACTTTAGTAACAATGTCGTTAGTCTTTAAAAGTACGTCTTCAGATACAGCATTAAAATAAAATAACCCGCCCAAGCCGTGATAACTTGATATGATCTGCTTAAAGCCTATAGTATCTAAAACGTTATCTCTATTCCAGGACAATGTACTACAATAAAATTGGCTATAGTCTTTGTCTTGTAAAATCTCTATCTGGCCTTCATTATTAGTAAAGTTGCCAGGCATGTGTGTTTCGTTGTTGTAGTCCCATACTACAGCAGTTGGGTATTCAGAATTTGGGTCTGATAGTATTTCTAAATCGTGAAATGTGTCTGGCAAGTAGTCGTTAAACCATCTCCAAGTAGGATAATGCATAGGCACCCATACTACATTTAGGCAATCCTTTTTCATTACAGGTTCCATCTCAACTGCATTATAACTCACAGTAGGTGTAACACTAACTTCATAGTCTTGATTAGGATGCCACTCAGGATCTACAGGACATGAGTATTTGAGATACTCTGTATAAAACTCGTATGTATGGCCGCTTTCTGTCGTAGGCATGCCAGGCTCTTGAGTATCAGGAGTCATAAAATGCCTGAGAAAAATATGATTGATTTTCATTACTTGTTCCTAATTTTGTCGTTTTTATCTATTGCTTTCTTTAAAACAGACATGTCTGCTTTTTTAAGTTTAGCATAGTACAACAAGGCTTTGGTATCTTTAGGAAAACAATGTCCTCCAAATCCAAACTCGCCATCATTACCTGGAACTTTCATATGTGATTCACCAATACGTTTGTCTTGAGATAACATTTCTGTAAATGTTTCCCAAGGTACTTTGGTTCCACTATTGCTAAAAAGTTCATGCAGTTCATTAAAGAATGATACCTTAGTTGCCAGCCAACTATTTATTGTATACTTAATTAAACTTGCAGTTATAAGGTCAGTTTTGAATGTAGGTACTGTTTTAACAGAACTATGTTTTACATAAGCCTTCTCTACGTTCTCACAATCCTTCCATTTGCCTCCTAATATTTGCATACTAGGATTAAGGAAGTCATCAAACGCATTTGCTTCTGTTAAAAACTCTGGATTATATACTAAAGATAAGTCGTATATCTTTTTAAATCGTGTTAAGTGATCTGGAGTAATGGTGCTCTTAACTACTACTATACCTTTATATTTAAGTGAGCTAAGTTCTTTTAGTACACTATCTACAATGTGTACGTCTACATCTAAGTGAGTGTGCTGTGGTGGAGTTGGTACACATACAAATACTAATTTAGGATCATACTCTACAAGGTCTGCTATCGTGTTATCTAAATACTTTGGGTCAACAATAAATTGATCTGTATCCTGATCGAATCCGTTAGCGACTGCCGAACCCACAAACCCTTTCCCAACAATTCCAAGTTTGAGAATATTCATTAGCCTACGTAAGGGATACCTTGCTCTACACCTTGTAGTTTTTTAATAGCACGTTCTTCTCTTAGTTCCTCTAAGTATTCTTCTTCACCTGCGTATGTTGGGCAGTCTGAGTGAGCTAATATGCGATCGCATTCGTCTCTAATTTCAATTATCTTTTGTTTACATGCAAAGCCATTAAATCCATCTATGCGTGGATCTGTCATAACATGGTACCATTGATACAGTTGTTCTTTAATTGTTTTTACACCAGTTTTTTGTATATAAGGCATTAGTCTTTTTTAACCAGTCCGTGTTCATGGCCAACTGCTGAACATAATAACGGTATAGACACTAGTAGCCACCAAAGTGACATGTCTGAAAATATTATACCTGATAGTATAAGTAAGCCTGTTGCGCCTGTTGTAGTTATTCCAGTCTTTTCACCAGTACTTAACTTCATAGTGTCTGCTTCCTTGCAAACTCTATTCCATTTGCTTTTTTAAGATTAATTTGATTATCTGGTTTAGTATCTGAAGATAGTAAACATCCTTTAGGATCTACTTTCCAGATCTTTTGTCCTGCTTCTAGTCTGTCATCTTTAACAGTAAAGCCTTCTGTCCAACGACCGTATTCTACATAAACCCATTCACCAGGCTTAACAAAATCTATATCAGGGCCTACGTCAAAAACTTCCATCCACCTTGGTACGGTGCCTTCTTCTTTTCCTAGTGTTCCTTTAATTATAATACCTGACTTAGTTGTAGTGTCGCCAAAATCGGCTTTTATACAAAAGATATTATCAGTTCTTGGTCTTATCCTCATCTGCTTCTTCCTGTGTGTAGTATGGTACCATATCTATATCGCCATTAGGAAGTTCTACTTCATTATATCCTAACGGACTTTTAGGAAGATCTTCATAATCCTGATCTATCTGTGAAGGATTATCTTCTGGCATAGGTGCTGGTTGTTGTGTGTCTGGTGTTGCTTTAGCAGTTCGTTTGTTTTCTTTTTGTGTTTGTGCTGTTCTGACTTCTTGTAGATTGTCTTCTGGTGTAAAATCTACTTGCGTCTGTTGGCCTTTTAGACTTTGTTGGTTTGTACTAGCCATAGGATTATCTTCGTAATAGGCTCGAACTCTTTCTTCTGATGGGGTTTGTATCTCACCACCTGGACCTAAAACATTGCCGTTAGCATCAGTGCCGGCATTACCAACAGCAGGACGATCACCTTGGCTGGCCATTAGGGCATCCATGTCAATAATTTGTCCTTTATTTGTTTTGCGTTGTACCATTATCTTAAAAATTCCTTTATGTCTAACCTATATTTATAACTATCGACCTTGTGTACACCCAAAATATAGAGTAAATAACTAGAAACACTACTGCCTCTACCTACACCCCAAACTAAGTTATGCTTACGCATTACATCTACAATATAGATCAGTAATTGTAAAACAGGAAATAACCCACGTTCTTTATACATAACCAACTCCATTTCTACTCTCCCTATCTCGTCGGGACCACGTTGTGTAAGTTTGTCATGTATATACTTCTCAACATCTAGTTCTTTGTAATGTTGTGGGATATTAAAGTCCTTACTAATTAAAGACAGATCTGATATAGGAGTTATTTCCAACTCTGTTGCAAACTTGTTAAACTGATCAATATCTTCGAAAGGTACATCAGATATACTTTGCCCTCTGTAGAGCAACTCAATACCAATTTGTTCGTCTGCTAAATGTTTTTCCATTAGTAATATTATATACTAAATGTATTGACTTGTCAACTTATTTGTCTTTTGGGACTAGTCTGGGTTTGAATGTTTTCTTTTTAAAGTCTACTTCCATAAGTTGCCCAGTCTCTTTGGGCTCGTCTTTTAAAATTTCTGTAATTTCATTACCATAAATGTCAGCAACTACTTGAGCCTCAATTTGCACAATTGGATCTTCCATTCGTTCTAAAATGTTATGATTTTCTTCTTTGTTAAAAAACTCTGTATGTTCTTCCTTACTGGCCGCAACATTATCAAATGTACTAAAATCTTTTCTACGCCACCATGGTGACTCCCAAAAACTTAATTCACCTAACCACTGACTTATATTAGGTAATTGGTCATACTCATTGTCATCTGCGAACATACTATATGCTATGCCATCAATTTTATCTTTAATGCTGATACTTTCTACAAAACTGTTTTCATGACATATAACATTCATCTTACAATGAAGGGTCATCGCCAAACAGGCATCGCTCATATCAGGCAGTAATAAAAAATTATTGTCATGACTAGCAAAAGCTCTTTCCACAGTAGCCTTACTGTCCATATCATATATAAGACTCTGATGTAATTGGTCATATAGGAAAGCATTAATAGTTGAGAAACTAATATTTTGCTGTAGGAAGGCCTGCTTTTGTGTCTGGCCCTCTTGTACTTCTGTTCTTAAACTGTATTCGATATCATATGTACAAGCCTTAACTTGTTTTTTATCTTCTTGTTCGTATACCCATGTCATGTGTACAGGTATATTTTTAGTTATTTGCATTATGTTCATTTCTTTGCTCCAAATTTCGGAACTTCAATTGTAAACTCTGTGCTAGGCTCTGGTGTATGTTGTACTGGTTGTTGTACAGGTGCAGGTGCTGGCTCTGGTTGTTTTGTAAGTTTCTTTGTTACTGTCTCTTTTGAATAAAAGTTTGTAAGTGTTGTTAGTAAGTTTTGTTCGTCATACTCAGGTGTATATACGGTTGATTGTATTTCGCCTATATCTAATACATCAGGCGTTTTATCTGATGCTTCCATTTGTCCTGCAAACAATTCTGATTGTCTCATGTGGCAAGTTTCAATCATACTTTGAAGTTGCTCATGCATTGGACTTCCTTCATTAATTCTGAATAACCTTTCGTTGAGTTTTTTAATCTCTTCAAAGATCTTGTCAGTTGAATCCATTGCTTGGATTTTATCGAAAAAATCACTCATCGTTATAATTTAATTTAAACATTGCTAGATATGTTGCTGTTCTAAATCTTACCTCATACATTGTAACTTGAAAGTCTGTAATAGGTCTTAAACCTAAGTCCATACAGGTAGTAGTAATTAAACTGTTTAGATGCCTTGGTGTGGACCTACCATTACGTCTGGAATGTATTTTAAGTTTATAAGCATTACCTTTCCATGACATCCAGTCATCAAATGCTTCTATATTAGTGTTCTCTTGCATAATAACTATCTAACGTCGTCTCGTGTATGTGTAAGTATTGATTACGTTGCCTATATATTATATCAATATCAGGCGATAATCCCTTAATAAAATTTTCTATAGTGTAACTTTGTTCGTTACCCCATGCTCTACAGTTGTAGGCTTTAATTTTATAATTAAGTTTTTGTCCAAAGTTCATATGAACTTGGTGGTTAAATCTTTCTGGGTCTATGCCTACACTTAAAAAGTATGCAGTAGCATCAAATACATCATGTGTATCACAAATAATAGTAGGTATATTGTTTTGCCCAGTTCGTTTGTCTAACATAATAGTAAACCTGTTATTCTCACAAACAAGTTTGCCATAGTTATCAGACATGTCTTTGTATTTAAATCCTAGTTTAGTATAATGTTCAATAACATTATCATTGTGGCCATTCATTTTGATACCACTTACATAATTTAAATGTTTTAATGTTTTAGTTTCTGAGTCTATAACATCATAGTGCGAACCTAAATTAGAATTAAACTGGTGTACTTGTTCTTCTGTTAGCAAGTAACTTTTAATTCCTGTGCCAGTATCAGCATAATGGAAGTCTGTTGTGGTATCTAGTATTGCTTCTGTATTTTGTACATCAGTTGCACTAGCATTAAATCCTAGTCCAGTAATACATGCAGACCTTTTAGAAGAGTCTTGCCTTAACAATACTATACATTGCTGTAAGTTCCAAAATCCTGCATTGCCACTCTTGTGTTGAGTCCTGTGTACAAAGCCTAAATTTTTGAGATTATTCTCAACTACTTCAGTCTTAGCAACTTCTGGATCGTAACTTATTTCTATAAAACTAAACTCTGCCATTTTATTTTTCTTCTTGTGTATCTGATGTTTCGCAACTGCCACAGCATTCTGGAGTGCCGCAATCTTCATGCTTTACTCCGTCTTTGTCGTAGCCCTGTTCGTCTACTTTCTTTTTGGGTTTATAAACTTCTGGTTCCATGTTTTCTCCTATACTAATATTTAGCAGGAGAAACTATAGATTATAACAGTTTAGGTTCTATTTGAGATGATTTCGTCCACTAATCCAAAATCTAATGCTTCTTGAGAAGTCATGAAATTATCTCTATCCATAGCCGCTTCAAAGTCTTCAAATGTTTTACCTTTAGTATTGTGTAAAACATATGACTCAGTGAGTTCTTTTTTAATACGGATTATCTCATTAGCACGGATTTGGATATCACTTGCTTGGCCACTTGCACCACCTAATGGTTGATGTATCATATGCCTAGCACCAGGTAACATAAAACGTTTACCAGGAGCACCACTGTTAGCAAGGAAACTTCCCATACTAGCCGCTTGTCCCATTACAATGGTAGACACATCAGGTTTAATATACTGCATTGTGTCGTACATTGCCATACCACTTGTAACTGTTCCGCCAGGACTATTAATATAAAAATTAATATCAGCGTCGCTATCCTCTGCTTCTAGGAATAGTAACTGAGCACAAATACTATTTGATACTGCATCATTTACTTCCCCATTCAGGAATACGATTCGTTCTTTAAGTAGTCGACTGTATATGTCGTAACTACGTTCGCCTTGGGCGGTCTTTTCTATTACATATGGTACAAAGTTCATATTTTTATTTACCTTTAGTTAGTTGGATTATTGTGTTGATAATGGCCTGCATGCCTTTCTGTCGTTGCACAGTTAAGTTTTTTGTGATACTATGAAAGTCTCCAAAACGTATTGCACTAGGATCAGGTTTAGCAACCTCGGCCACAAGTTTAGCGACACCTTTAACCATAAAGGCATCACTGTCAGTTTTAATATCCCAAACGCCATCAATCTTTTCAGCAGTAATCCATACAGCACTTTGACAACCACTTACATAGTTTTCATGTTTTCTGATATCGGTTACGTCTTCCATGTCACCACCAATCTCAAGAAGTATGTCGTAAAACATTTCTTGGTCGTGTGCAACAGATTGTAATTGTTCTAGAAGTTCTGACATAATGTTATTATACAGTATTGTGTCAGTTTGTCAAGACCCAAAGATGATTTTTTCTTTCATACAGTATTTGACCGTCAGCATATATCCTTGGGAAACGTGAATGTTCATCTATTGTGAACGTAATATCGCCTCTGCCTTCATGACGATTTTCATAAAACTGTGGCTCAGTATATATTGGTGCTATTTCCATATAGCCATCTTTAAAACCACGATAGCCGCCTTCATCAGTCTCAGGTTCCCACAATGTACTAGGTGTAAAGGGTATCTCCTGGAAACTGTACCCAGTAAGTGTGTTGCTGTTGTCTGCAATAATTACAGGAACAGGCACAGGATATATTGATGCTAACAACTGACGTGTTGCTCCAGGGTGAACAGTCCATTTACCATTGTCATGGTTTAACATGATATGTGTTTTAATAGGTAAACTACTTTTGATTAGAAATACATTAAGTAATGTAAATTGAGGTGTATCTGATTGTACCTGGCTCCATTTAAACTCTGTACAATTTTTAAATGCTGAATTAGGACTGTAATGGTTATAATTAAGTTTTTGAATTTCTTCCAGGGTCATATATCCTGTGTACCAGGATATGTTGCTATTGTTACAAAACGATTTGAGGTCGTCAAAATCGTTCAGCGGTCTCACTTAGAAGTAAGAGTAAAAAGTATCGTACTCAGTGCCTGATGTTAATTGTACTAATGTACTGATATCTGAATCAGTTGCTTTCCAAAGTTCTTTTGGGTCTGCATCATCTTTACTAAAGTAAACAACATAGTTTGCAGAGTCGTTTATGCCATCTGCTGGATCATCTAATCTGTGTACAGCAGTATATCCATCAAATGCACTTCCTGGTGATACTCCACCTGCACTTGCTGGTCCTACGTGGGTTCCTATTACAACATCATCTGATGCTGATACTGAACTACTTTTACCTGCATACCATGTATCTACACCGTCTGCGGCTGGATATGTTCTATCTGTTGGCATTGTTAAACTCCATTAATTTTTAATTATACTTGTATTTATCTGATATGTTAATTTATATTACCATACGCCATTCCCAATTCCTATATTGCATGAAGGGTTGGTCGTTGGCTGTGATGTCTGTTAGTATGTTGTTATTAGTATGTATCCGAAAAGTAATGTCATGCTGTAGCTCTTGCCAATGCCATTGCTCATTATCATTTGGTTGTACTAGTAAATACTTTCTTTCAGGGTCCAGGGGTATATCCCAATCTGGTGTAACCCTCCATTCCTGGTCTGGCCATTTATGTATATTATCCTTAGTTAGTAATTCTACATCAAATGGTGGACGCAACGATTCTTGTTCAGTATAGTTAAATATTAACACAGGCACATGTTTATTGTACACATTATGAAAACACATTCTTGTTCTGCCTGGATGTACTTCTAGTATTTGTCTATCGTTAATATGATTGTAACTGCATACAATAAAGGTATTAAATGGATTGGCTGACAATAAACTCTGCTGTAGGTTCCATAAATTAACTAACTTGCTAATCTCTACGCCTTGGTGTTTATCTGATGTTTGTGTAATGCTTGTGGTGTTCCACGACTTAAAATGCTTAAATGCTTGTTGAGCATCTGTATCTAAATCGCCATAACCATTAAGTTTCCGTAATTGGCTTAGTGTTGCATAGCCTACGTGTGCAGATATCCCTCGCTCTGAAGCGAAGTCTAATAACTCTGGCAACCGCATGTTACTGCTATTTGGTAAGTCGTTCATACTCTACGCCGTCCCAGGTTAATCTAAATGTGTTATAAATGTCTTCATTTTTAAATGTTGCTACTAAGCCTTTACCTTTAACTCGATCAAGCTCTATGTCCTGAAACAGATAGAAATATCTGGCACACCAAAGTAATACTTCACCTCTGATGTGATTACATTTCATACTTGCTGGTATACCACTGCCACCTGCAGGCAATTTAAATTTAACTTGCATGTGGATATTTATGATAAATAGTTGCATGAGGTTTATAGAAATTGATAATGGTGGACTACCACAGCCGTCTGACTTTACAGATGACCCTAAGTATAAAACACTTAGGCATTTACCTTTCTTCGATCTGGCTTATAAGTCAACAAAAGAACATTTTCTAAAACTGAACAGCAAAGCACACAGTTTTACTTCTTTATTTGATATCCATTTAAAAGATCAGTATCAGAAATTTATAGCACAGGGCGGTGTATTGGAAGATGCGCCAGACCCTACAGACAATCCCACAAACGATTACATGAAGTCGCAACAGCAACAAGCAGATAACATCATGAGAGACCGACGAACTAGTGCAATGGGTCAAACAGACAAAATGATTACCCAGGCAACCAGAGGTCCGTTTAGTCAGATAGATATCAATACTAACAAAGTGTTTGGTGCTGAAAGTAATTTAAATGGCATGCAGGTACAATTACCAACAAAGTATAAAGAAGAACCTGACAACTTGTTACACAGACTGGGTTTCAGACAAATACGCAGAAACTATCTTAAAATTAATGCTGAAAGTTTACAATACTACGTCAGCAAGAACTTCAAACTATAAGGCTTGACTTTTAAAAAATATGTGCTACACTCACGATTACTTGTTCGTTTTACCAGGGCTAAAACGACGTCGCGACTGTTTCGGAGCTCTTCCTCAACAGATGCTCGGGCGTAGTAATCAAAGGGCATACTTCTATCCGAACACACGCCTGTAAGTTTTTAACACCCACAAGTTAAACTTGGGCTTCTCCCATTGGCGTTCGTGAACATAATATAAAAACATTTTAGTGAGTACTTCCAGACTGGCAATGCTGGCACCCATAGTGATGTTACCAGTTATTAACCAAGACAGAAGAAAGGTATCAGCACTTGCTAGAACTCTCCAGGTGCATGTTTTTACCAGACTTATTACGTGAGCTCTTTTCTTCATACATATTACTTATAGTGTGTTTTCAGACACTTTAAGCACTATATAATTAGATCGTTAAAGAATTTGCTCCACTGTAAATTTTGATTGATACTTAAATGATTAAAGGTGCGACTGTTGTATGTCTGTTCTGGTATAGTATTGTTTAGTGTCTGAATATCCACATAACTGTCTAAATGATCTGAAAATGCCAGATGCTCTGAATTGTTTGCAGAATACCAACTGTAACTGATACCAGATTGTTTAATAACATCTAATGCTTCTTGTGTATAGCGATGAGTAGACAGGTCTGGCAAACGACCTTTTATAACATCCTGTTTTACTCGCCTAGTAAATTGTTCTTTTGCTGGTGTTTTATCCCACTCATGCCATTTATCTAATAGTGTTAGACTTCTGACTCCCCACTTGGGTCCGGTGTCTGGTTCGCAACCACATTCAAATTCATGCCCTGTGCGACTTTTTGCATACAGATTACAGTTTAGTATGTTTTGTTTTTCTGCAGGTACCTCTGTGGGCAAGTCCACTCTGTTGGCAGGTGGATAATCATATATAATGTGATCTGGTGGTGTCTGAAATTTTGTTTCCAGTTTGCTACAGCAGAATGCATGTTGTAACATCAAGAACTGACTGCGTGGCGACTGTGGTGTACATGCCCATAATGTTACATCTGCATCTAACTGAGCGATCCAGTCACGAGCTCCACCGCCGTTCTGATAGCCACGACAAAAACTTCCACCAAATATCCATACCTTCTTCATATATCTTTATTTATAGTGAACACAAATGGTAAATACTAATCATGAACATATTAATAATGGGAGACAGTTGGGCGGCAGACTGGAGTAGCAAGTATACAGACTATGCTGGTTGGCCTGAACTGATTGCTGAGCAACTGACGGTCACAAACATAGCACAGGCAGGTGTCAGTCAATACAGCATATATAAACAGTTTGAACAACTGGATCATTATGAGTATGATAAAATAATCATCAGTATAACTTCACCCTACAGACTGTATACCCCACAACATCCACATCACACCACTGGACTGCATCAGAATGCAGACCTGATATATGCAGACTGTGAGTATCATGCCAGTCAGCATCCTGATAATGAATCATTAGTGACTGCCGCAAATTATTTTAAACATCACTTTGATACAGAATATGCAGAGTTACTGCATTATGTCTGGGTGGATAAATGTCTCAACCAGTGCAATCCAGATAAAACCATAGTGACCAGTAACATACAACACAATTCAGAGTATGTGGCTGTACATCAGTATGTGGACGGTTATCCAGTATGGCAGAGCTACCCAGGCAAAATAAACCATTTAAATGCTGAAGGCAATCAGGTGTTTGCACAAAATCTGCTACAGTTACTGACATGACCTGGCATCAGTTGGGCAACCAGGTGCATCAGTATCAGTCAGTGTTCCTGATATATGCACCAGGCAGATGCGGTAGCACCAGCATCAGTAACAATCCAGAGTTCGAACCCGTGGCTCACATACAAAACTTTCAGCCAGCTCTGGGCACACCAGACACCATATACCTGATCACTCGTGAACCCGAAGCCAGACTGATATCCGCACTTTATCAGATGTACTGCAAACTGTATACTGGAGTAGGAGACTGGAGTGTCAGAATACAGAACTGTGAAGCATATCTGGATCATGACCCAGTGGGCAGAACTCATGATTGGGGATTGCCACAATACATACCAGGTACTGACCGTGTCCACATACAGAACTATATATCAGATCTGAAACACCTGAGTGCCAGTTGGGAACTGAATACTGTCTGGGTGGACCTGTCAGAAAAGGATCGACTGATGCAGAAATATCAGATACCAGACGTTGACCGACATGGTGTGCCAGACAACAACAGATCAGACTATTACAATTTCCGTACAGCCCTGAAACAGTCACCAGGTTGGTGTGCCTGGCAGAGTTACATCACACCAGAACAACTGGAGTGGAATAGTGTAGTGGGTCGTGCATTTGTATAAATAGTAATATGAAAAACGACAACATGCAGGACATCTTAAAGAACTATTATGCCAGTGGTGGTAAAACTCTGTTTGAAACCACAGAACAACTGGACGAAGTAAACATAGCAAACTTAATCAAAGCCGCCGCATTAGCAGGCAGTATAGCCATGGGTTCACAAACTGTGGGTGCAACTGATGTAAACACTGGTGACAAACCAGAAGCAACCAGACAATACAAGATAGTAAATCAGCAGGCAAATGATATAATAAGCAGATATCATCAGTCTGATGCAGGAAACAGAAGTATAAGTGGTACACTGGCACCACACAATATATTAGATAATACTCCAGAAGGTAAACTGTTAAGTGATATCAAATCACAGATGAATCAGAGATGGAATCCCAGGAATGATCCCAAACTAGAACAAGATCTATACAAGTATGTGAATCAACAAGGCTTGGTGTACTTTGTATACCACTTGTTGGATACTGATCCTGAACATCCTTTCGTAAGCGATGTTAAAGAATACTAAACAATCCCAATAGTTGACAGAAGGGCCCTAAACAGGGTATAAACAAATTCTGACGAAAAAATTTCTGAACCGGTCATACAGGCCCCTATAGTGAGTAAACAAATCTGGAAGGCGAGATAGGCCCGCTTTCACAGAATATCAACCTTGTCTGGTCTACTGGGTGGGGTACCGATATTCGGTATTTTTAATTATTTTGTTTTTCCAGGAATTCCAGAATGTCTGCCTGATCATGACCATCTGCCATCATGAGTACTGCTTTACCTGACTGCTCAGCCATGTTAATGTACTTAGGCAACTCGCCTAACCGTATAGAGAGAGGCTCTGAAAGTTCTCCCCCGATGGTGATCACTTGGATGTCTATCAGAGTGAATAAGGTTATGGGCTCTGGCATTTTACAGTACATTATATTAAGTCTCTGTCTACCAGCTCGGATACTTCTGAGAAACTTATCACACTGGGGTCATAATCCGATAGTGCCTGCTCTATTAAGGTATCTACTTCCTGATCAGTAAATGAACCGCCTGTCTGATACTGTATGCGAATAGTATCGTTGATGTCGTCTGCTATGGTGTCTGATATAGTCATATAATTACCTGGTGTAATGGCTTTCACACAGTGGGTCCATGTGAGTTCCAACTTGATTGATGCCGATTGTGACAGTTATTTCTCTGCCATCATAAGGGCTAGTGCCAGTGCGAGTAACCTGTGGGTCACCATACTGTTCCTCTGACATGATCTCTAGACCCGAACCATCAGCAACCAGTCTCATATCATACCCTCTGCCGTACTCTGACGGCTCTGATGTAGCATCTCTGGCATCGTAATAGTAACG
>Ga0181395_1000360_pt1 | contig 19134 bp, 34 predicted proteins | sample 18SPOviralmetaG_FD_130124 | JGI IMG/M metagenome (GOLD analysis project Ga0181395, IMG submission 130124) | Marine viral communities from the oligotrophic San Pedro Time Series (SPOT) site, San Pedro Channel, CA, USA - 18 SPOT_SRF_2010-12-16 | ecosystem: Environmental > Aquatic > Marine > Strait...
AAACTTCTTTTGGGTTTACTCTAAAGCCTATTGAAAGACCATCTAAAGCACCCATCTTTAATAATTCGTAGGCTTCTGCACCTGCTTGTGTTTTAAGAGCCAGTCTACCTTTGACCACAAGACCATGCTCATCTTCTTTGATCTCATCAAACACGCCGATAGGCATATCTGACTTGTGTTGATACAGGAGTTTGACATTTTGTGGTTTTCTTTTCTTTAAAGATTTGGCGAATGCACCTGCTTCAATAACATCATTGCCTAAGTCTTTATTTCCAAAGACAGAGCCATAGCCTTCAAATGTGCCATAGTTTTTATCTTCATCTTCGTTGTCATAAGCTTTAATGCTTGATTTGATTTCAATAGATTCTTTTTCTACTTCTTTTGCAGAAGCCATATCATCTATTGATTCTTCGCTTTCAGGGTTAGATTTGCCAAACTCAATGATATAAGAGTCATCAGTTTCTTCAACTGCTCTTATATGTTTCTCATCATTCTCTATAGAATCTTCTTTATTAGAATCGTACTCATTAGTACAGACGGCTAAGTTTTGTTGTTGATCAAATTCAGTCGTCATAGTGTGATCTCCTATATATCCACATATAGTACATAAAGGGTGGTCAGACTACAAGATATTGATGCAATAAAATAAATATATATATATTCCAATAAGGGGTTTACATTTATTATAAAATGAGGAATAATGAACTCATAAATTAATTAACCAAGGATAAAATGATAAATATACTAGAAAAAGATAATACCCTCAGAACTTATGCTAATACACAAAACTGTGAAAAAGCATTAGTTAAATTAGGTTTTGATGTAGCTAAACCTATTATAGTAGGCATACCTAATAGCACTAGAGTTACTGCCATCTTTCAACTTCAATGGGCGATAGATAAATTAGGATCACATGCAATACCTATGTTGTGTGGTGAAGGATTCATGGTGGTATAAGATGTTTGATATATACCATTCAACTAAGGGTAACAACGAGTTACCCTACGTAAGAGTAGCTTGTATACATACTGACAGTTTATCTGAAGCTTTCGGCTCAACTCAAAACATAGAAGAATCATGGCACCCTGAAGGCAAAAGAAGTACCTCAAGTGGTGATGTTTTACATGACCTTATTAATGACAAGTTTTATTTTTTAGTACCTATGGGTAACGGCAGACATGGTGAAAAAATTTATGAGACTTGGGGTGATACAGTCGTGATTGATAATTTTGACCTCAATGGATTTATTTACAACGAGGTGCAAACATGAATATATTTGCAGTTGAAAAATGCCCTACTGAATCAGCTAGGGCATTGCCTGATAAATTAATTGTTAAGATGCCTTTAGAAACTGCACAGATGCTAAGCACTGCACATAGGCTGCTTTCACCTAATGAATATTGTGAAACTAATAATATTTATAAAACTGCTTTTCAAAACCATCCTTGCACGATTTGGGCAAGAGAGACGCATGAAAATTATAGATGGCTTTTACTACATTTCATTGCTTTGTGTGAAGAATATACAAAACGATATGACAAGTACCATTTATGTTGGACTAAGTTATATGATGGTCTTAGTGAGTTCCCTATGAATATCACTGAGGGCGAACTTACACCTTTTGCACAGGCTATGCCTGACGAATATAAATCAATCAACCATGTAGATGCTTATCGTAAATATATGATTAATGAAAAACATTATGCTAAATGGGAAAAGGGTACATCTAAACCTAAGTGGTGGAAATAATGAAATGGATAACAATAGAAGAACAAAGTGGTGAAAGACTTTCTGAGCATTACGCTTATTGTGATGATGATTATTACATATTCAAAGAAAATGCAGATGAGGATTACTTAGACAGATTAATTCTTTCTAAATATAAAGGGTTATCTTTTACAGTTGATAATATCTTTGAAAGCAAAGACACTGGTTGGTATTGGTACTATGACTCTATTGTTAGGGTTTCTGATATAAAAGATATTGATGAAGATGAATTAGTCATTGTTAGAAATTTTGTTTGGGCATCTGTACTAGATACTCATTAAAAAATCCTAGGTTGGTGGGGATATTAGCTCCCCCCACTGTATCGCTAGGCTTACGGACTGCTAGGTAGAGCAGTCAAGTCCTTGAAGGAAAGCATCTTGGACAAGTGTTGACAGGCACTAAAAAAACCGATGGTTATGTTGCTGTTAAAGGAGTTGGTAGTTATCTTCGGAACTGAAAAACTACCATTGCTTATAAGTCTCTTTCGTCTGCATAAATTATTACACACCTACAGTTAATTACATTTTTCGCACCACCCTTTGAGTCTCCTGCGAATCCCATTGGAACACCACCAACTATAAAATCTTCTGACATATCAACAGTCTGTCCACTAGCCTGTGAATGTGTTGATCTTGTTCTAGCATCGTTGGTAGCCACCCATTTTTTCAACATCTTTATCCCCAAGTCTTTTTCTACTGTTGAATGGTAGGCATGGTTTGCAAAAGATGCTGCGTTATGGGTTTCGGTTCTAGCTATAAGTGCTGCACGACTTCTGCTGATTGGTAGGAACTTATCTGATACGAGTTTAGCAATCTGTGGCAATGTTAGATTTTCTGCTCTGCCTTGTTCTATTAAGTTGCCAATTCTTGTAGCCATTCTTTCTGTAATACCAGCTAAGATCAATTGCCTGCCTGTGAAATATTGATTAACTACAGCCTCAAAGTCCACGCTTCTACCAAATACAAAAGCTTCTTCTGCCTTACGCATAACTTCATATTTACCTTCATTTTCTTTATAAACAGCTTGAAATATTTTTTTATATTGAGTCAGCATCAACGGATAAAAATCTTCATTAAGTGATTGCACAGCAGTTGTAGGCTCATAAATCCCATATTGTTTGTATAAGTGCATATGAACATTAACAAATTTTCTAAAAAGCGTGTTGAGGTTTCTGAACAATCTTTTTTCAAGATTATTTCTTAAGATTAATTGCCTTCTAGCTTCAAGCCTAGCATTTATTCTGCCCTGTCTAAAGGTATTAATCCTTTTGCGACTTAATCGCATTACAGTTTTCTAAGAGTGGCGAACCTGTGACCGACTATAACATCTGATGGCTCACCTCCTTGATATACTCTTATTAATGCTGCTGGATTATCTTCTGTAGCGTTTAGTATGAAAGTTGTTTCAGGGATTGGTAACTTCCCTTCTCTGACAATCTTGGTGATCTTGCCTCTAGCTCTGCCACCTGAACTGTTCCATGAAACCATATCGCCGACTTTGAGTTCGTCAGCTTCTGCCTTTTTACCTTCTTCTCTTTCTATTTGATTTCTCACTTTTCTTGACCAAGAAAAACCAGCATCACCACCCCACAATGCCCATGCAATTCTTCCTGCACTGGGGTAACCTTCTTCACCTTGACTAAATCCTTGCCCCTGCTTGTCTACTTCATGTCGGCTGAAAAAACTGAACATTCTTTTAACTGTATCTAAAGAAAGCCTTTCTTTGTTCATTAACTGATTTGCTCTCGCAACTCCAACTGTTGTTCCACCTCGCTTATATTTCCTTCTCCATTCCAAACCTCTAGCAGCTTCTTCTGCCATGGAATTAGTTGGAACTGTATCTATATCAGCTAAAGCCTTTTCTTCTTCTAATAAATCCATGATGGCTTTATCTGTTTCATCATCATCATAATCTTCAAGATCATCTTCGTTAATTGGGTTATCAGGTTTATCTACTCCTTCGTCACCAAGTGGGAATAAGTTAGCTGATATATATAAATCATCTGCACCATCTAATGGCTCTAGACCGATACGTTCTCTAGCTTCGTTTCTTGTCATTATTCCTTCTCGTACAGCAGAGGTAACATTCTCATAAGTTTTTCTAACTCTCTCTGACAATGCTGGAATAGAATCAATATCAAACTCTAATTCAAGACGATCATCAAACAATGGTACTAACCACTCGTTAAGGTCTGATGATATCTTTCTTAAGTGTGGAATAATTGTTTCTTCATAAAGGGCAAGTCTTGCTTCTGCAACATTAGAATATGTTTGACTGTCAGGAACACCTACTAATTGACTGGGTACGCCAAAACATAAGGCAATGTCTGTGGCACTCATATGTTTTAAGGTTGCAAAATCCATATCCTTGGGACTAAGACCCATTTCTTTCCAATCAAAGTCTCCCTCTAATAACATAGGTCTGCCTGCATTACCTGCACCACTAAATCTGTTATTTAAGTCTGTGAGTAATTGTTGTCTTTGTGATTCTGTTAAATTGACTGCAAAGCCTGCATCATCTTGTGGTTTGAAAACAACAGCACCACTTGGTCTTGCACCATTTTGTAAAAGATTGACATTGTGCTTGCTAGCCATGTTGAATTGATCTACCTCAACTGCTGCTGCACTTAACGGACTAAGACCATAGTAATCATCTAGCGGATGCCATAGTTTAATGTGTTTGAGTTCGCTAAAGCCGTTCTCTTGATCTATAAGATATGTGTGAGCCACCCTGCCATTGACCATGTATTCGTATTTCTCAGGTATAGGCTTACCACTGCCTTTAATGTTTATGCGATCAGGTCTTAATTGATGCAGTTCTTTTGGAGCACCCATGTCGCTACCAGTCTTGAGAATGTAAGCATTACCACTTAACAACACATATCCAAATAAACTGCTAAAAAATTCACTGTAAGATTGCAATGGGTTAGGTCGCATTAAAAGATCAATTAATGGGTGTTCTTCTATTATTTGATCACCTACTTTAAGAACAAAAGGAACAGCACTTGCACCTTTACTTATCTCATTAACGCATCTATAAACAATAGCGTTCTTAAGGTAGCCTTCTTTTGCAAGGTCTTGGTATTTGTAGGTCTTTGCTTCTTCAGTGCCAACACCAAAGTAACCCATCATGTTTGAATTTTTTTGCTCAACAGGTTTGCTGTTAAACAGTCTTTGAAAAAATGTTTGATCTGCCATTAGCTTATTCTCCAATTTACATCACCTTTTGATCTGCTTAGTTCAGTTATACCCCAAACTAATGCATCTAATCTATCAGGACTCGGTCTTGTTTCCCCTATATAGCTACACATTTGTGATTCTAATTCAGGAAAATAACCTATATGATGAACTCGCCTTTGCTCATAAAGTGCAGCAATAGGTTCTGCTCTAATAAGCTTACCTCTTGTCGCTCTTACCGACCTGTAAGGAATGTTTAAATCCATTCCTCTTAATAGTCTTTCCACCAAATCGCCACCATTATTTGTTTCTGCTACTATTCTATCTGCATCCCACTCATAATAACAATTTATGGCTTTTTTTGCCCAAGCATCAGGCGAATATTTACCTGTTGCATCTTCAAGTACATAATACTCATTATTGTGGTCTTTGCCAACTACCACAATGCCAGTCTCATCTGAGTCCTCGTTGTTTGTAACTGCTGGATCAATGGCTACAATTATCTGCTTTAATTCTTTTTCTGTATCTTCAGGTAGTCTGGCTTCATCTATAAGCGAACTTGTCCATAAGGCACCTTCAAGATTCTCTATTATTTCTGCATATAATTCTTGTCTACCTAAAGTTGTGCCTTCATATTTTTCTCTCAACATAGCTAATGCACTATCTGCTAAATTAGCTTCATTCTCAAAAGTGCTGCCTGTTGTTACGGCAACATCTTCTCTTGCAACCAAGTCTCTTATAATTTTAGTTGGTTTGGGCGTGGTTGTAATAATACACTGTGGGTTGTCGCCGAGCCTTAATCCAAACATCAACTGATCAAAAGCTTCAGGGTATCTCCAAGCTGCCACTTCATCACACCATGCTCTATGAAACTGAGGTCCCCTTAACCTGTCAGGCTCTGATGCAGCATAACCTACTATTTTTGAGCCGTTGTGCAATCTTACTTCACTCATGCTTGATGAATAACCTTTAATGTTTTTTGACTCAGATAAACATTCCCTAGGGATTATATTAACCAAACCACTAGGACCACCAAAACAAACTCTTCTTAAATCCCCTGCCGTAGGAGCAACAACTGCACATATTGTATTAGGGTTTCTGAGTGCATATAAAGCTATGTCTTGTGCACCTGTCCTAGTTTTTCCCCAGCCACGACCAGCTAATATGAGCCATATATAATGTGGCGTTTCTTTCGGTTGTAGCTGTTTGACTCTAGCAGTTTCTAACCAATCAGTGCGTAACTCCATTGCCTTGGCTTCTGCGTTGTTCTTCAACTGAGTCAAGGAGTTCCATAGCTCTTCTGAAGGCGTCTGTGTTTTCTGTGAATTTAGCATCTATATTGTGTGTAGCTTCTCCTAAAGCAAGTTTAGTTATCCTTTGTGCAATTGATACTGCATTTGCCAATGATGTAATATCGTTTGCCTTTAATGATTTTTTTCCATTCTGCATAGCGACACTGTTCTCTTGTATCATTATTCCTACTGTAGTGAATAAACCTTTCGCTAGTGAAATAGTAGTGTTATCAATTTTTATTGATTCAGATGAAAGTTTTTTTATTCTTTCATCATCTAACTTTCTTTGGAACTCAGCTCTAAATTGATCTTTTTGCACTTTCCACTTCTCATCCCTTGCAGTTCTATAGAGTGTAGATTGTGCCACTTTATATTTTGCAATTAAATCATCAAGTGTTGGGAATAATTTATCGTAACCTTCACCAGTGCCTTGCACAAAATCATTCCTGATCTTCGCTTTGATAGTCTCAGTAAGTTTATTCTTAGATGTTTTTTTGTTCATAATTTCTTGAATATTACCAGTATAGTATTCCAAAAACGCTTTAAAAACAAAGAAATTGATCAATATTAGTATAAATATTCCATTAAGGGGTTTACATTATTAGAAAAATGATGATAATGAATATATTAATTGATAATTTAGAGGTAAATAAAATGACAAACTTAAACTACAATCAAGCTATAACCAAGTTCAATACTAGGGTTAAATCACAAATACCACACTACGATAAAGTTGCATCTGAAGAAAATAGTTCAGAGCGTATGGGTGGTTGGTTGATACGCGACATCAATAACATGATCATCGGTTTCGTTGATAATCGTGGTGGTGTACAAGTTCATGATTATATTGATGCATCTAAAGCATCGTAACAAAGGAGCAAATAATGAATAAAGAATTAATAAATAAAACTGTTGAAACTGAATTAAACAGATTCGGTATGCGTAAATACACTCAAGGTACATTTTTAATAAGTTATTTTATGTATGGTGGTACAGAGGTAGATGGTCACTTTATAGAGGGTAATGGTTGGGATCTTTATCCAAGGTTTGCCGATGGTATGAGGACTTACGACTATACACATTCAAAAGAGTGTTTGGATATCGCTAAAAAATATGGACATACACATTATCAGCTAGTGAAAAAAATGTATTTAGATGCTGCAGATGGTAGTGGTTGGATGGATATGAACAAAATAGTCAAAGGTAAATTCGTTGATACTTTCGGTGTTAATGTTGATTACAAATCTTTGCAAGCTAACTAAAGCATCACATGTCAATAGAATGTTTAAATCAAGCCCTAAAGGTAAAAGGTCTTACGCCTACGAAAAAATTCATATTAGTCATATTAGGTAATTATGCTGATGAGAAGGGTACTTGTTATCCTTCTTATCGCCACATCGCTGATATCGTTGGTCTTAAAGATACCAAGGGAGTGCAAAGAGCTATCAAAGAGTTTGAGCAAAAAGGTTACTTAACTATTCAGCACAGGGTGAATGATAAAGGTGCATATACTTCTAACAGATACCACCTTTCACTAGCTGTAGGCTCTGAAACCCCTAGGGGTGATGAAACCCTGAGGGAGGGGGTTCAAGAACCCTATAATACTAAAGATGATACAAAAACTTTAACTATTAATGAAGAAGTTTTAGCTTTTAACGAATTTTGGGAAATATATCCTCGGAAAATTGGAAAGTTCCAAGCTAAGAAGTCTTTTTTGAAATATGATGAAAAACATTACGGGAAAATAATATATGCAACGAAAGTGTTTGCGATAGAAAATATGAATACTGAGGAAAAATTCATACCACACCCAACAACTTACTTAAATCAACAAAGGTATCTAGATTATGTTGATAAACCTTTAAAAAATAAAACTTTAAACAACCTCGCAGGATAAATTATGGATATCAGTAAAACTCTTTCAGAAAACAGAATTGACCTTAAACATCAACAAGAAGGGAATCAAAAAGTTAAATGCCCCCAATGTCAACCACCTCACAATCCAAGGGACACACCTTTATCTGTAACAATAAATTCAGATGGGGTTGTTTGGAATTGTCATCATTGTGATTTCAAGGGTGGTAAAAAAACTGGTGGTCTACACATACCATATAAAAAGACCGAATATATTAAACCAAAAGAACCTGTAATCAGCAGTGATCAATTCATGATCAATTATTTTGACAAAAGAGGTATAAGTCAACATGTTCTAAAAGAATTTAAAATCTTTAACGAGAACAATTGGATTGGTTTCCAATATTTTGATGAAAATGGTGCTTTAGCTAATATTAAATATAGGACAACAGAGAAACAATTTAGGCAAACGCCAAATACTAAATCAACCCTGTATAACTTTGACAGAATATGCTCTTCTGAAACAGTCATCTTTACTGAGGGTGAAATGGATGTTTTGTCCTTGGCTGAATGTGGTATTAATTACGGCACTACTTTACCTAATGGAGCACCTAAAGAATACAAGGGTGATCAAAATGATGCTAGATACAAAGCATTAGAAAACTGTAAGCTTGTTGCAAAGAAAATTATCCTGTTCACTGATAACGACACGAGCGGTAAAGCTTTGCATAAAGAGTTATTACACAGGTTTGGTAAAGACATATGTTGGTATGTGCAAATTCCTGATAATTGTAAAGATGCAAATGATGTTTGGGTTAAACATGGTGCTATGAAACTTAGAGAGATCATAGAGGGTGCTGAACCATATCCTATAGAAGGCTTACACACTGCTAGAGACTATTATGATCAGATTAATGACTTATATGAAGGTAACTACGAAAAACCCACTGAGATTGGCTTAGAAGGTCTAGACGATATATATAAGCCAATGACTGGAACATTCTGCGTTATAACTGGAATACCGAATCATGGTAAGTCTGCCTTCCTTGATCAATGTCTAATAAAGTTGGCTGAGAATCAAAATTGGTCATTTGCTTTATTTTCTCCTGAGCACTCAACATCAATGCACATAAGAAGATTATTACAAATGTACACTGGAAAATCTTTTGATGAAGGGTTCGGTAATAGAATGACAAAAACTGAAATGGTTGCTGCCTTAGAATTTATACACAAACATTTTTATTTCATTGAAACAAAAGATGCTATACCTTCAATAGATTTAATACTGAACATAGGCAAGAGTGCGATTTATAAACATGGTATTAAAGGTTTGGTTATTGACCCATTTAATGAGGTGTCAGCGATAAGGAGTGGTAATCAAAGGGAAGATGAACACATTAGAGATTTTATTTCTTTGTGCAAAAGATTTACGAGGATATATGAGGTCTGTTGTTGGGTGATTGCACATCCGACTAAACTTCCTAAAAGTCAAGATGGTTCTTATACACCACCTACTGCATATGACATCAGTGGTGCTGCACATTGGCACAATCAAGCTGATGCAGTTTTGACAGTACATAGAGATTTTGATAATAACAGCACGAGAGTTATAACTAGAAAAATAAGAGAGCAAGGCTTATATGGTAAAATCGGCGAAGCTAAATTTACTTATGACTTGAACAAACATATATTCAAAAAATACGAAAATGAAGAAGATGACTGGGATGATTATGTCAGCAGGTTTAAAGGTTAATCTTTAATTGTTTTCTTAACCACTCTATCTCTTAATTCTGTTGATGAAAATGAATGTTCTCTTTTATTAAAATATACTTTTACGCTTTCAATATCACAACCAGTAAAATACGTTCCTTTATACTCTTCACCCACGAATCTTATATCAGGCTTTACAAGTAAGAGCATATCAACTATGTCTTGCTCAGTTGAGAACGGTATAACACAATCTACATACTCTACAGCTTGTAACTGCACCCATCTTTCAAATATGCCTTGTATTGGTTTATTTTTTTTATCAGGTCTATCTAATGTAGGGTCATTCAAAAGGCCAACTACTAAATAATCACAATTCGCTTTTGCTTCTGCTAACATTGATACATGTCCTGCATGTAAAATATCAAATGTGCTACATGTATATCCTACAATTTTTTTTAATTTTTTATTTTTTTCAATCTCAGATAACATCACATAAACCTTCTATTTTTTGCAAACATAATTTTTTATCATCTGTATATTTATAAAAACGAATCCAATGTGTTAACTCCAAAGATTTCATAGGTATATTTTTATATCTCGCCCTCATGTAATCATTGCCCTCAATCCTTCCAAACATGATATTGAACCTTTCACATGACATTGATAATTTACTGATATCTAAGAGCCAACTCGTATAATCATTTTTGTTATATATCGGGTCAATGTTGTAAATTTTTTTATCTGATGTTATGAAGTTATCAATTGATGCGTCTCCATGACAAAATGATTTGTTTTCATTCATATAATCAATATCAGGTAAAAATTCCATAAGACTGCGTGATAAGTTCGCATTGTCAATGTGTTCAATCAGTCTATTTATATAAACATCAAAATTATTTTCGTTTAATTTAATGTTTTTATAAGTTTCAATTTGATCACATATTTTTGATATGTTGTTGTCATTAAGTTTTTCAATGTAATCCATTGTTATAGTACCACCAACTAGCTTATGAACTTTCGGTACAGGCAAATTTAATGCTTCTGCTTTTTTATACCAATCAATCACATCAATTGCGTTGCTTTGCGTTTTGTATACTAAATCGTTTTGTCGCAATACATATGATCCACTCATGCCATATAATCTTTCTACTTTTAAATCTGCAAATTCTTGTGGTTTTAATGCTTTGTCGTCAACATAGTATGCTCCTAAGATTTTATTGAATGATAATTTATCGTATTTGACTTTATGTTTTTCTAACCATGACTCTATTTGTTTTCTATATTTATCATCCGCTTTTTTGTAATCACCACCACAGCTTAGTTGACCCCTCGCTGTCAAAATTATAATTTCCCAACCATTTTCATGGAGTTCATTTATTTTTTCTATGACAGGTGTGACTGGTTTTGAATTATCCCAATCTCTGTTCAGAGTAACAGAGATGGTGTCGTCTAAATCACATACTATTCTTTTTTCGTGATTCATAAGCTTTCTTCCATTGAATTATCGCTTCCAATCTTTTGTTTTCACCCTCTTCAGTTGTCCAATTAGGGTTTATCTTATATTTAAGTTTTACAAAATCAGGAAATTCGTTTTGTAATGTTTTGTAACACAATTCATGGGTCTGATTATTTCTAAATACTGAGTTGCCACCTTTTTTTCCGTGACTATGACTGAATGCGTAATTGTATAAGATCAAATTTTTTTTTCCTTTCGTAAGAAGCGATAACAATGCATAAAAATCTTCAAAATTTTTAGCTCCTGTTTTTTTATACATACCATCAAAACTTAGATTGTTATCTTTGAAGGTTTTAGTGTTTATTGCATAACATGAATATGATCTTTGTATTTCTTTTGTACTTTCTAAAACTCTATTATTGCCTGCCCTATCACTTATACCGACCCAAATATAATCATCAAGTTTATTTTCTAATTCTTGTAACATTGATTCATATGCATGCGGATTCATTCTCCTTAATTTATTTTCTGAGTTCCTTTCATAAAATAAACATTGGTCATCAACGATAAATATTTTTTCATCTTCATATTTATCTATAATTTTTTGTCTTGTATCTGCGATACCATCAGTTACACCAAGATCAACGATCTTAGCCTTTTGGTTATAATATTTTAATAAATCAACCCTTGATGAATCTGTGGCGAGATGTGTTATATCTTGTATGTCAGGAGGCAAATTTTTCCACGATTTTTGGTTATCTTCTCGCATGTATGTAGGAATAATAATTTTCAATTAATTTTATCCCCTTCTTTTCTTTTCTTTGCCCTTTCAAGTTCTTCTTCCATAGTCTTGCAATATTTAATATTTTCTCTGTAATAACAAACTATAGATACTCTTTCGTATGGTGTTTTGGAATCCATTTTTGTATTACCATGAACTTGATGCACATCAAAGTAACAAACATCACCACTACTCAAATCAAAAGCACAGTCATATCTAGGCATAACTGTATATCCACCTTGATATTTACCTGCACTCAAAACTGCTAAATTGCCCAACCCTTCTTTTAAATCTCCAGCATCTGTGTGATATGCGGTTTGAAAATTTTTATTAACTGTAACTGTGCTAAAAACTGTATCAGTGATAATAAAATCTTTACTGCTTTGATCTACCACTTTTTTTTGTGCTTGATATCTTTCAGGGCATGCTTCTTCAAACATATGGCTTATAAATTTTAAAAAAGGTATAGATTTACTAAACGCATCTTTATTTTTTTCTGTAAAAGATGTTTGCCTACAGTAAGGAAATCTAGTATTCCTATCAAAATAGCCTGCTATCCCTGAATTTACTTTTTTTGCCCTCATTACCTTGCTCAGAGTTCCGTCTTGTTTTATCTCTCTGTATCTATGGGTTGATATAGTTTTGTGACCTATTTGATCATCGCTATCTAGAGGACCTGCTGCTGTTCCCCTGTTCTCAGTTTTAGTTGCTGCGGCTCTTAAATTGTAAAATGCAGTTTCACAAACTTTTTTCGGAATTTTACCTTTTCTGAAAAAAAATAATGGTTCACCATCATCAGTATAAGCATCGCAATCATCGTTGATTAATATCTTATAATCATTATCTGTCGCATACCTGCCCCTAAGATTATCAGTTTCTTTTTTAGTTAATACAGGCGATAAGGTTAATTTAGGAATTTCTATCTGATTCATTTTTTACTGCGTTGAAAACAATATCAGAGTAATTATCTTGATTGTATTTATCTTTTAATTTATCTAACATATTTTTGAATTGTACTAATGTATCAATATCATATAACAACATAAATTGTTTTATATTGGTTTCAGGTATTTCAAAATCGTCAGATATGCTTAATGAACTGTAATTCTCATCAACCTCTGGGGAATCAAATTTCAATAATTCGCTGTTTATTTTTTGTATTTCTTCAAAATCAAAACCAGTCAATTTCAAATCAAAATCGCCTTCAACTAATTTATCAAACTCAACTGCTAATTGTGTAGAATCCCAAGACGAAAACTCTTGTGCTTTGTTATCCATTATTCTGAAAGCTGTTTTTTGTGATTCTGTCAAACCTTTAGCGACCTTCACAGGTACTACATCAAGGTTCATTAATTTCGCTGCTTTCAATCTTGTGTGTCCTGCTAAGATTATAAATTCTTCATCAACAACTATAGGAACTTGCCAACCGAAATTCTGTATACTATCAATTACACGCTGTACAGTTTTTTCATTCGTTCTAGGATTGTTTTCATATGGCACAATTTTCTTTATATCAGTTTCAGTGATTTCAAATTTCATTTTTTACTGGCCTTCATTTATATTATAAAAATCATTTGGAGCTACAACCCCCTCAGTTACATCATGCAAAATAACCATCTCATTATGTCTAGGAATTCTTGTTCCCAATATCCATTTAGCTAAAGTACCTTGTGGTATTCGCACCCCTTTAGCCATTTCTATCTGATCAATAAATGACATTTGAGTGTAATTATTTTCTTTTAGGTATTGTTGTAATTTCATAATGTATATTCCAAATAGTATTATATGTTTTAATTAATATTTTGAACAGCCCAAATTAATACTTTATTTATTCCGAAAAGGGTTTATAATTATGTTACATAATAAAATGAGGTAATAAAATGAAAGAATATCTACCATTCCTAATAACCAAAGAAGAAGCTACTGTTATAAGTAAATGTATACAATACTTTGATAATGAAACATTAATCATGGATTCTACATTGAATCTAGAAGCACACAAAAAAGCAGGCAATCAATATGAAATTGATGGTTTTAAAACGCTTATTAAAATACTTAAAGAACAAGATAAAGTTGCACTAAAATTATCTAAAAGAATTGATCTTTATTTAAATGGTGACGACAATGAAAAATAATCCATTTGAAGTTCACGGCATAAAACACTTATCAGCAAGTGCTATCAATCAATTTATAACTAATCCTGCTTCTTGGATTCTCAAAGTTAGCGGTCATAGAGTTATACCAAATCCTGCCATGTGGCGTGGCACTGTTATAGATGATGCTATATGCAAATCTTTTGAAAATGATTTGTCTGTAGAAAAGAAATTACAAAGATCAATTTCTAATTCAGAATATGATTTTGATTCTTTATACGAATACCATAATGCAACTTATGATTATGAAATAGATGCTGTAGAAAAAGAAAAGAATAATTTACAGAGATATTTAGAAGTTGCTATACCATTTTATGCCAAGCTTGGAAAACCCCAAGAGTGCCAAAAAAGAATTGAAGTAGAATTTGAAGATATACCTGTGCCAATCATTGGGTATATTGATCTTCAATACGAAGGTATTACTAGAGATATAAAGACCACTGGTCGGCTTATGTCTAAGATACCCTCAACAATCTGTCGTCAGCTTAGCCTTTACGCCTTTGCTGAGGATAGTGTTCCGTATGCTGATTTCATACATGTTACGAAAGCGAAAGCCGAAGTTGTATCTATTGAAATAACAGATATTGAAAAAAGAGTGGATGAATTGAAGAAAGCTGCATTCTCTATGATGAATGTTCTTTCATATTCAGATGATATTAACCAAGTGGCAAGTTTGTTCTATCCTGATTTTGACGATTGGCGTTGGTCAAACCCAATAGACATAGCTGCTGCGAAAAAACTATGGAGAATAAAATGAGTGCTAGTTACAAAGAAATTTGGGACACCTTAAACAAGGTGAGCATGGATAAAATAAAAGATAAAAAAGGTAAATTTGATTATCTCAGTTGGACTGATATGTGGCAAGAGATACACAAATACTTTCCTGAAGTAGATTATGAATTTAAAGAATTTGATAATCCAACTTATGGAACTATGGATTGTTTGGTATATCCTGATGGCTCTGCATCGGTACATTGCAAAGTTACAATCAAAGGCGTAACTAGAACTATGTGGTTAGCAGTTACTGACTACAATAACAATGCAAAGAAAGACTGGAATGTAGTTGATATTGCTAATACAAAAATGCGATGTCTAACTAAATGTATGTCTATGTTTGGACTAGGTGCACACATATATAGAGGTGAGGATTTAGAAGATAGGGTTGAAACTAAAGAAATAAAAAACACTACTACTAATCAACAAAAAACAAATGGATTCATATTAAAAAGAATTGATGATGATGAAGTCTCTATAGATAGCACCCCTGTAGATTATATCCAATCTATTAGAGTTCAAATGGCATTACTTGATGAACCAAAACGCAAAGAATTATTTTCATTAAATACAGCAGAGATAGAAAGAGCATATCTTTCAATTGAAACTAAGGATGTAAGCTTGAAAGATTCGTATGAAAAGATGGTGGGCTTGTATGCCTAAATTAACTTTGAATGATTGCGTGTATCTTTGTATGCGTGATAATGGTTGGTGGACTTTTTGGAAGTTGCAACAAAAAATAAAAGACAAGACTGGTGTTTTTTATGGAGAACCATCAATCAGTGCTGCGATCAGAGACTTAAGAAAAGAACCTCAAAGAAAAAAATATAACCTTGCAAATTTTGGGGAAGTGGTTGAAAAAAGAAAAATGTTCAATAGCAAAGGTTTTGAATATAAATTAATAGGAGAAAAAAATGGAAGATAAACAATATGATGATGAAAAGAAAGGCTATTTGTGGCATGAGAATGATGCAACTATAGAAAGGAAGGGTAGCTTCGTTATCAATGGCGAAAAAAAATATGGTGCTATTGTCAAAAGTTTTAGCAAACAAGGTCAGCCTAAATATGAAATGATGATGTCCATAGGCTTGATGCACTTAAACACAGATAAAACTAATGATAGAACTCCTGATATGGGTGGAAAAGTAACCATTGATGGAGTGATCTATAAGCTAGGTTGTTGGGCGAAGGAAACCAGTAATGGCAATCCGTTCACAAGCCTTGGTTTTCGTGAAGTTGAGGAAGATCAGCACGAAGAAAATCTAGACCTAGCTAAAAAGATACCTTTTTAAATTGCCACAAAAAACTTTTAAAGATAGCAAACATCTTGCATGGATAAGAACATTGCCCTGTCTGTTATGTAAAGCAGGTTATTATTCTCATTCTAAAGAGGTACAAGCACATCACTTGTTAAAGCCTTATGACGGAGTGCGTGGTATGTCTTTAAAAGCCAATGATAGAAATGCTATACCTTTATGTGTACATCATCATTCACAGCTTCATACGAAGTTTGGTGATGAATATAAGTTTTTCGCTAGTTATGGATTGCCGATTAATTTTGGTAAAGATTGGGCGAAAAAATTATGGGAGAAAAAATCAATAATAGATGAGCAAGAGGACAATAATTTACCCTTTTAAAATAATTAAATAATTCCAAAAAGGGGTTTACATCTTTCAGAAAATGAGCAATAATGAACTCATATTAATTGATAAACGCCCTAAAAAGCGAGGAGAAAAAAAATGATAAACTTCCAAACCAAAAAAGAATACACTGGTGGAAACCTAGACTTACTTGCAGAAGCAGGTTACTCAGAAGGCGATTATGTTCTTACTTTTAAACAAGCTATGAATGTATTCAAAGTAACTGGCGATATGCTGAAAGGTCTTAAGGGTTTAGGCACCTCATTGTTCTTTTACAAAGAAGAAATCAATAAAGAAACTGGCGAGAAAGAAAAAGTCAGAAGATACTTTACTGTGTTCAATGTCAAAGATGTTGAAAGAGTTATTCAAGAAAATAAACTTATCAAGGAAGCAGCTTAACAGCTGCTTTTTTTTTGGAGAATCAAATGAAAAAAATACAAGTCATATTAATTGACCCTTTTGATCAAAGCCTATCTTATATAGATATTGGTGAATCAAATCTTCAAGATTATTACAAAGCGATGCAATGTAGTTGTTTTGATATAGTGCCCCTTGGCGGCGGTGTCATTATGTATGTTGATGATGAAGGTCTGCTTAAAGACAATATGTACTTTAAGCTAGGTGTAGAAAACTACTGCGGTAGATCAATACTTGCCAATGAAACAGAAGATGGTGGCACTACTGATTGCATGTTGACTATAGAAGATGTTAAAGAAAAACTAGAGTGGTTGCCTGAGGGTCATAAAGAAGAACCATTTATGAAATTTATACCATTGAATTAATAGGAGTAATTATGTATATATATAACAAAGAACAAATGCAAGAGCTTGATCAAGTAGCTGATGAAAGATTGGTTTGGGAATATATATCATGTAAAAATGATATTAAAAAATCACTTATATCTGAAGGACATGCCGACATAAACAATGTTGATAGTGTATTTCAAGAATATATATCACTCAAAGAACAGGAGATGAAATGAATACTATTGTCTATGATGTTTACCAATTCTTTTTTCATATCGGCAGATATGGAGAGCATAAAAAAATAGCAACTTACAATAAAAAATCAGATGCAGAAAGACGAGTAGATCAAATATGGTCTACTGGTCGCACCGCTTCTATCAAAACTAGAGAGGTATCAAATGATAACTAAAGATCAACTAAGGGAACTAGACTCTTACATTCATGAAATTGATATGTGGGAACTGGTTAAGTCCTATAACAATGTCTTAACTGACATAAGCAAATCAAGAATTGCCAATAAGCATCTAGGTCAAACGCCTGAGTCTGTTCTTATTGAATATCTTTATCTCAAAAATACTAAGATGCGTAACGAACACGAACAATCAAAACTAGGCATATAGATATGACCGATAACAATGATGAATTTGGAATCTTAAATGCAATGGAAAAAAAAGTTGTTAAGCTTTCTATAAAGTATCAAATGGATTTTATGTCAATGACATTAGAGGAAGTTAAAAAAGTTGTAACCAAGAATGAATGGCAGGACTTGCACGACTTTATAAAAAACGGTTGTAAAGATAGGGTGTTGCATTGAAAGAAATTGAACAAATAAAAATGCGTAAAGATATTGAGGTTCTAATAGATAAATACAATATACGAATACTTAATCTTGCAAGAAGAATAGGTTTAAAAGAAACTAATCTTAGAAATTTTATGAATGGTAGGATTCTTATAGATAGAAACCATGAAATAGTAAAACAAGGACTATTAGAGGTTAAGCAAGAACTAAAAGAAGCTGAAGAATATAAAGGATTTGATTTTTAAGCTATGGAAACTTTTATAAACATAGTAGTAGGATTATTAGCACTATATGGTGCTTGTGGTATATTTTTGGCAATGGTTGTATGGATAAAGGGCAAATTATAGGAATAACTATGTATAAGAATTTATTTAGAGAAGATACGGTAATAATGAAAAAAGCATTAAAACAGTATGTGAAAAATAATACTGTTAAAGCTGATGAGCAATATTCTATTGATAGAATTATAAAAGAACTAGATAAGCCTGAAAGAGATGCAGATATTTATGCAGAATTTGCAGGGTTTATGCTTAAAGATTTACTAGCTAAGTACACGCTTATTGATAAAGAAGATAACAAAGTAAATTAGGGGGAAACTATGAGTTATATATTTTGGTTAATAGTGCCAGTAGCAATATGGATGATGGCTTGGATTATTATTGATTTTATAGTCAATGATAATACGGCTCATGAGTTAGAAGATATTATTAACTGTAAATGGACTAAAGATAATGATTATTAAAGAAGCATATAACAGTCAATTAAAAGACAGTTTGGTTGCACAAGGTTCTTCTTGGTCTTTAAAGTTTCAATGTTTTGTTGAGCTTGTAAGAAGAAGATTTAAAGGTATAAAAATAGGAGTATAAATATGGCTGATTCAACATATGTTGGTGATTACTTTGATGTAAACATTTCTATAGAAATAGAAGATAAAAAAACAGGACAACTTATTAAAAAATTTAAAAAAAGGTTAGAGCGTGATAAC
>Ga0181395_1000361_pt1 | contig 19125 bp, 25 predicted proteins | sample 18SPOviralmetaG_FD_130124 | JGI IMG/M metagenome (GOLD analysis project Ga0181395, IMG submission 130124) | Marine viral communities from the oligotrophic San Pedro Time Series (SPOT) site, San Pedro Channel, CA, USA - 18 SPOT_SRF_2010-12-16 | ecosystem: Environmental > Aquatic > Marine > Strait...
GTTAAAAGAATTCAAGATGCAGGAGCTTATACTAACGCAAGTGATACACCTTTTAGATTTATACCATGTATGATTTCAGGATTATCATATTATTTATCTATGAAGTTTGCACCACAAAGAACACAGGAGATGAAGTTGTTGTACGAAGATGAATTAGCTAGAGCATTATCAGAAGATGGTTCTGCAGCTAGCACATTTATTACTCCGAAAACATACTATCCAAATATATAATGGCTAGATTCGCAAAAGGTAGTAGAGCATTAATGATCTCTGACAGATCAGGAGCAGCATTTCCATATAGAGAAATGGTGCAAGAATGGACGGGTGCGTGGGTACACAATTCTGAGTTGAAGCTAAACAACCACAATTAGAACCACATCCTGTAGGAGCTGACCCACAAGGTTTAATGCATGCAAGACCTGCAAGAGTAGAATTTGCAGTGCAGGATATTTTACCTGACAATCCATTTACAACAAATTCTAATACAACTTTAAATGTTTCTTTTCCTTCTAATCAAATTAATGAAGGAGAAACTCATGTAAGATTTCAAGCAGTTAAGTCAACAGTTGGTGGTGTTGCTATATCTACTCTAGAATTAGAAACTACTTTAAATGGTGCTATTAATGATACTGTTAATACAGTTATTTTAAATGATGCTTCAGAATTTCCAACATCAGGATATATTGTTATTGAAAAAATAAATGCAACTAGTGGCGCTTATGAAAACGAAACTATTCAATACGCAGGTAAAGCTGGAAATAATTTAACAGGATGCACACGTGGGACATCAGCACCATATAGAGGAAAAGTATTAGCTAATACTCCTGCTAAATCTCACGATAATGGAGCTAAAGTATTTGGATCTCGTTTAGCAACAGCGATTGGAACGACAGAACAAACAGGAGCTCAACCTGCTACAAGAACAATTTATAATTCTCTTACTGTTCCTTTAGTAAGTGCAGCAGCTAGTTCAGAAACAGGAGGCGGTTTTCAGTGTACAATTGGACCCGTTAATGATAGAGGTTAATTATGGCTGGATACACTTACGCAGAATTAACTGATGATATTAGAAATTACACAGAAGTAGATGCTAATGTATTTACAGCAGCTGTTATTAATAGATTTATAGAAAACGCAGAATTTAGAATTAATTTAGATTGTCCTATGGACTCTGACAGGATTCAAGCACAAGCACAATTTGTTGCAAATTTTAATACAATTACAATGCCTAAAAAAACATTATTTGTTAGAGGTATACAAGTATTTAATTCAACAACAGCTATTACAGAACAAGGTGTGTGGTTAGAAAGACGTGACCAAACCTTTATATCGGAATATGTAGGTGAAGCAACCGGACCAGAAGGAGGACAGACTGGTCAAGATGTAAAAGGTTTACCTAAATATTATGCTATGTTTGGGGGTGCTACAACAGGAGCAAACACTACTACATCAGGTGCTGTTTATATAGGTCCTACTCCAGATCAAAACTATCAATATATTATTCATTATAATGCTATGCCAAACGGTTTAGAGACCGATACAGGAGGAACTTACATAAGTAATTACTTTCCTCAAGGACTCTTATATGCATGTTTAGTGGAGGCATTTATGTTTTTAAAAGGTCCACAAGATATGTTGACACTATATGAAAATAAGTATAAAACTTCTTTACAATCGTTTGCAGCGATGCAGATTGGAAGAAGAAGAAGAGACGATTACACGGATGGAACAATAAGAATACCAATCGAGTCAGCGCCTCAGTAATTAGGAGAAAAAAATTATGACAATAACATCGGCAATAGCAAACTCATTCAAAGTAGAGATCCTACAAGGCGGACACAATTTTAATGACGCAAGTGGAGCACCAACAGGTAACACATTTAAAATTGCATTATATTCTAGTGACTCAGCAACATTAAGTAAATCAACTACAGCATATACTGCACCCGCAGATGCAACGGCTGATCCAACAAACACTTATGAAGTAACCACAACATCTTCTGGATACACAGGCGGTGGAAATACTTTAGTAGCATCAGCAGATCCAGTTTTATCTGGCGATACAGCATGTGTTAAATTTAATACTACTACGTGGGGATCATCAGCTTCATTTACAGCAAGAGGATGTTTGATTTATAATACAACTTCAATAACAGGTTTCACTGCTAACAGAGCAGTATGTGCAATTAATTTTGGTGCAGATAAAACTGTAACAACTGGAACTTTTACAATTCAATTCCCAGCTCAAACAGCAGGTAACGCAATCGTTCAGATAGCATAGGGAGTAAGTCCTTATGTCGGCAATCCGAACATTTACAGTCACAGTAGCCAACCCAGGCTCTGGTAATAGATATTATATAGATGGTGTTTTACAGGAAACGGTAAACCTTGCAGAAGGTTATACTTATGTATTTAATTATCCTGCTGGTCATCCTTTTAAATTTTCGACTACTTCAGATGGAACACATTCAGGCGGAGTAGAGTATACGACAGGAGTAACACATAACAGTTCTACTAAAGTTACAATAGTTGTAGCAGATAGCGCACCACAACTTTATTATTATTGTTCTCTTCACCCATACATGGGTGGCCAAGCAAATACAGTATCTTCTGATTCTTGGGGTATGTTAAATTATGGGCATAATACTTGGGGCAGTCAAGATGACGTAGTAACTACTCTTACAGGATTATCAGCAACAACTGCCGTAGGAACACCAACAGCGTTTCATGAAACAGGTTGGGGTGCTGACACATGGGGATTTGAAGGTTGGGGTGGAGCAAATACCATAATAACTTTACCTGGTTTAACCGCGACTACAGCCGTAGGAGATTTAACTGCTGTAATAAGACCAGGTTGGGGTACGTTAAACTGGGGTGAAAATAGTTGGGGTGATGTTGAAGGAACAGAATTTACTTTAAATGGTTTAAGTTTAACAACAAATGTTGGAGAGCTTGCACCAGAAGATGTTGTAGGTTTAACAGGTTTAACAGCTACTACTACATTAAATTCTTTATCATCCATTACAACAGATGCTACATTTACGTTGTCTGGTTTAAGCGCAACTTCTACTGAAGGACTACTTACAACTGATGATCATTCAGTAGGTTTAGTAGGACTATCAGCAACAACTGCTGTTGGAACTATTATTCCAGATAATGTAATGGGCTTAACTGCATTAACTGCTCTTCAAACTAACGTAGGATCGTTTACCATATCTTCAGATCCAGTTACGGCTTTAACAGGAATAAGTGCTTCCACTACTTTAGGAACTGTTACTTCTTCACCGGTTACTATGGTAACCCTTACAGGTCAGTCTTTAACCTCTGCACTAGGCACAGTAACTACGATACAGGAAACTAATGCCTCTTTAGTAGGTCTAGGATTATCTGCTACAATAACATTAAATAATGTAGGAATATCATTTCCAGGTACATACGGAAGAATTATACCTAAAACAAGCACAGGGTATACTAAGATAAATCCAGCATAATTATGTTTGACTTAAAACTATATAACAAGTATAAATACAACAATTAGGAGATTAATAAATGACATCAGCATACACACCTCTTGGCGTAGAGTTAATGGTAACCGGCGAAAACGCTGGTACTTGGGGAACAAAAACAAATACAAATTTAAGTATCATTGAGCAGATCTCTGGTGGATATATATCACAAGCTATTGCAGGATCAGGAACTACAGGATTTTCTAAAACTGATGGTGGAACAGGATCAGTTGTTGCAACAAGAGTTATAGAATTTACAGGTGCTCTTACAGGATCAAGAATTGTTACATTTCCAGTTTTAACAGAAAATTTTTATTTAATTAAAAACACGACTACAAACGCAGAAACATTACAACTTAAAGCAGCTTCAGGTTCAGGTGCAACAGTTACTTGGGCAACAGATGATAAAGGTTGGAAACTAGTTTATTTTGATGGTGTATCAACTAACACTGGTGTTTATGATGTAGGTTTTGGCGATGGTGATGTAACTCTTACGGGAACACAAACTTTAACAAACAAAACTTTAACTAGCCCTAAAATTGGTACTAATATTTTAGATACAGGCGGAAACGAATTAATTAATATTACTGCAACAGGTTCAGCAGTTAATGAATTTACAATTGCAAATGCTGCAACAGGTAATGCACCAACTCTTTCAGCAACGGGAGAAACTAATGTTGGTATAAATATTAAACCAAAAGGAACTGGAGAAACAGTTTTTGGAACAGGTGCTGCCGCAGCGACACTTACTACAAGTGGTGCTCATGACCTTGTCTTAGACACTAATTCTGGAACAAATTCTGGAAGTATTACTATTACAGATGCAGCTGATGGTGCTATTAGTTTAACACCAAACGGACTTGGAAGAGTAACTCTTGGTGCTGGTTCTATTCAAAACTTAGTTGAAAAAGCTACGGTATCAGCTACAGCAGCTACAGGAACAATTAACTACGATGTTATAACACAAGCAGTTTTATACTACACATCTGCAGCAGCAGGTAACTTTACTCTTAACATAAGAGGAGATGGTTCAAATGCATTAAACGCAATTATGGCTACAGGTCAGTCAATTAGTATTGTTTTTGCTGTAACATGCACAGGAACACCTTATTACAATTCTGCAGTAACCATTGATGGCAGTGCTATCACTCCTGAATGGCAAGGCGGAGCTGCTCCAACAGCAGGAAATGCTAACTCTGTAGATATATATACATATACAATATTTAAAACTGGAGATGCTACATTTACAGCGTTTGCATCGCAAACACAGTTTGCGTAATAAATTAGGAGGAGAAAGATAATGCCAATATTAGGATCAAGAGGGGCAGCGTCAGTAAAAGCTTTTGGTTTCACAGGCGGACCTGCAAAAGGTTTAATTAACGCTACAGGTGGAACTATTACTTGTGATGGTGATTATAGAATTCACACATTTACAGGGCCAGGAACTTTTTGTGTAGCCTGTATCTGTGCGTGTGTACCTGCTCCAACAAGAAAAGTTGATTATTTAATTTTAGGCGGTGGTGGCGCCGGAGGCCAAACAGGTAGATCTGGTGGCGGCGGAGCTGGAGGTTTTAGAGAATCTCACGAAGTTCCAATCTCTGGATCATACACAGCAAGTCCGGTAGCAACATCTAATTCTCAAACAATCGCAGCAGGAGGATATCCTATTGCAGTCGGTTCAGGTGGATCACCTGCTAACCCACCAACAGTTGCTCCAAACACAACAGCGTTTGGAATTTCTACAACTGGAGGAGGACAAGGAGCTCAAGAATGGAATCCAGGACAACGTCCAGGAGGAACAGGTGGATCTGGAGGCGGTGGTGGAAACGAAGCCGGTTCAGCGTCAAACTCTGCTGGAAGTGGTAATGCTGGAGGATATTCTCCACCTGAAGGAAATCCAGGCGGTGGTGGAAGTGGAAGTCCCGGGGGACCGTGGTACGGAGCTGGAGGCGGAGGCGGCGGTGCTGCAACGTCAGGTTCTGGAGCACCCTCTTCTTTTAAAGGTGGTAATGGTGGTGTAGGTCACGGAACAGCAATTAGTCCCGAAGACGGAACACCAGGACCCGATGGAGCATTAAGATATTTTTCCGGTGGCGGTGGTGGTAAATCACAAGCTGCTTGTGTACCTACTCCTATACGAGGAACAGGAGGATACGGAGGTGGCGGAGGCCAACCTGGTTCTCAAGTTTGTGGTATGAGTCCAGTATGTGTCGCTGTACCTGTAGGTGAAGATGGAACAGGTGGCGGAGCAGCATTTGGAACAGGCGCTGCAGGCGCTGTAATTATAAGGTATAAATTTAAATAATGGCTAACTTTGCAAAAATAGATGACAACAACGTTGTTCTTACTGTATTACATGTAGACGATAAAGACTGTCTAGATGAAAATGGAAATGAATCTGAAGCAGTGGGTCAAGCTTATTTAGAAAAGCATAATAATTGGCCAGCTAATAAATGGATTCAAACTTCAAGAAATACTATTCATGGAGTACATGCATTAGGCGGAACTCCTTTTAGAGGACACTTTGCTGGAATAGGTTTTACATGGGATTTAGAAAACCAACAATTTTTTCCACCCAAACCAAATTATCCATCTTGGATAAAAAATTTAACTATATCAGATTGGGAATCTCCAGCTGGACCTAAGCCAGAACAAACTGAAGCTATGGATACAGACAATACACAATGGGTTTGGAGTGAAGAAAACCAAGCTTGGGAAGTTGTAGATAGCTCTACTCTTTAATAACAAACATCACCAGCATTAACATACGTCAAAGTCTGAATATAATTTAGATGAGAATTATTTTTGTTTTCAATATAATATGATAGCGTAGCTGGAAACATAACAAATTTATTTGTTTTTAAATCTACCGTCCAGGTTTTATTTTTTTTTCTATTATCATCGTATGTAATAATTATTTTACAACTACCTGGATCTATTTCTACTCCATACAAACACACCCAATCAGGAGAAGCTTTAAGATTAAAAGGATTTACTTCAAGTATAGGTTTTGATATTTCATTTCTTTCATAATATTTAGCATAAGGATGATGTCCATCTCCTCTAGTAATAAGATAGTTATGGTCAACATGCATATATTCTCTTATAAAAGTTTCAAGTCTATCTCTTGTTTTATAAAATTTATCCTGAACATCTTCATAGTAATGTGAAATAGTTATGTGTTTAACCATTTCATCTTTTTCAATATGCCATTCTTTAGGCATATTTACATCACCTACAAATAAAGGGGTATCTGTTAATATGTGTTTTTTAATCATCTTTCATCACAATCTTTTCTTCATCTACAAAATATATAGCATCTAACGAACTATTTTTCAATGTCAGTAATGCATCTTCTTGAGTCTGAACTAAGGCTTCTCCTGCTAAATTAAAACTGGTGTTTAATAATACCGGACATTTTGTATCCACATAAAATTGTTTTAATAATTTATATAAAAAACCTTCAGAAACTGTTTGTACTCTGCATGTATTATCTACATGCACAACTCCAGGAATTTTAATTTTAGGTAAAACATTAAAATTTATTGTCATGTAAGGACTTTCTTTTAGGTCTAAAGTTTCAAAATATTTTTTAAATTCAGTTTTTAAAACAACTCCTGCAAAAGGTCTGTACCATTCTCTTTTTTTAATATTGTTAACAATTTGTTTAGCATCAGAGTGTCTTGGATCAAATAATATACTTCTATGTCCCAATGCTCTAGGTCCTGCTTCAGGGTTTCCTTCAAATATTGCTACACTTTTTTTATCTGCTAGTAGTTTAGATATTTCTTTTATATTAGATTTTTTACCTATCTTTAATTTTTCTTTTTTATAGTAGTGGTAAAAATTATCTGTACATGGATGTACAAGTTTTTTAGTCTCTTCTTTATATTTCAACATTGCGGCCCCTATAGGTACACCTGTATCATCTGCAACTGGTTCAAAATAAAAATTAACATTTGGTAAGTTTTTTAAATAAAAATTATTAGCTACTACATTTAAAGCGTAACCTCCCACCATACAAACATTTTTAATACCTGTGCTTTTTACATATTTTTTTATTAAACGTAAAGATTGTTCCTGTGTTTCTGTTTGTACTAACCTAGCTTTATCTGCATAAAAATTATAATTAGTTTTATTAATGTCTTTGGTTATAGAGTTTTCACAATTATAAAAACACACACTATCATCTTTTAAAAAACTAAATTTATTTGAATCAGGTATGTTGTTTACAAAAAGTTTTTCATTATTAAGTTTTTTTCCATAGGAAGCAAGTCCCATTGTTTTGCCGTTTTCTAAAACATGTTGACCAATTAAAGTAGTAGCAGCTTCGTACACTCTAGTAATACCTAATGAATTATTAGAAGAAATATCGCAGTCAGGATAATATTGTTTTAATGAATTTAAAATATTATATTTTTGAGATTCTTTATTTAATTCTAACCAAAAGTTTTTTGAAATACATTCAAGTTTATTTTTATTTGCTACAAAAACACTTTCACTTTCTCTAGCCACAGATTGTCCATCTTTAAAAAAAATGCTTCCATTTCTATCTATTACAAAAACTAAAGTTTTTTTAAATTTACTATTATGATAAGCTAAACTAGCATGACATTTGTGATGTAACAAAGAAGAATAATTTTCCATTTCTATATTAAATTTTTTATTAACATAGTTTCTCCACACATGTTCTATGTCTGGCTCACAGTTAGAGGGAGTTAAATAAAGCACATGATCTACTTTACCTAACTTTAAATTTTCATATAGCTCCATGGATTTAAAAGGATGTTTGTCTCTTTTCTTACGAGTCAATCTTTCTTCTTTACAAAAAAATTCTATCTTACCATTTAACAAACTACATACTGCACTATCGTGTGCAATATTAAATGCTAGAATTCTCATTACCAATTTTTTTTATTTTTAAACCAGAACGGTAGACCAACGTGAGGTCTTTTATCAAACATGTTGTCCTTAGCACCTTTACGTTTTGCATTATTATAGTGAAAGAAAATTTGAACACAGTCTTCTTTTCCTTTGAAGGGTTCTCTCCAATGTTCTAAATCTTCTCCTTTGTAAACCAACATATCTCCAACTTTTAAATTTATTTTTTTTCCTTTCATTCCTTCTTTTCCAGAAGGTTCAATATAAATAGGCCAAGGGTCACCCCCTAAGTAAAGTGTTGTAGATATCTCACAACTAAATCTGTCTTTGTGTCTTTTAAGAATATCTCCTGTTTTATAAGATCTTAGAAAAGTGTAGTTTGGATATAGTTTTAAACCCGTAGCTTTTTCCATAAGAGGTTGAAGCTTTAACATTAAAGTTTCCATAGGAATATCTGCATAAGCAACAAAAGTGTTTGGAACTTGTTTGTCTCCCCATCTTCCAAATGCTGTTTCCATGGGAGATATGTATTGACGATTTCGCATAGTTGTAAAACATTGTTTTTTTACTACGACATAGTTATATAAAAATAAAGCTAGTTCCTTAGAAACAGCTTTTTTAATAACAATGTATTTGTCTTTTTTAAAACTCATGAAAAATACCTAACAGGATGTTTTAATTTAATATTTGCTGCCATACTTATTCTTGTACCTTTACTTTTAAAAGAGTTTACTACATGACGAAGATTAGCTGGGAATATATACATATCCCCTTCTACTGGTTTTGCTTCTACATCTGTTATACAATGTGGTCTGTCTTCTCCGTAAATAAATTTAATACCACCGGGTCCGGCTGTGTCTCGACCTACGTAATCATCACTTTCTTTTTTTAAAGAATCAGGAATTTGTAAATATAGTACACAAGAAAAATCACCATCATGTGTATGTGGTGGATTAGAATCACCTGCTTTCATAATATTTACCCAACAGTACTCAACAATGTAATCTTTACTTGGCAAGGTTGTGTTATAGTAATGTTCATAAAAATTAAAATAACTGTTAAATTGTTTTTCAACATTTTTTTTAAATTCTTTTATATCATAAGAATAAGTTTCATTAATATGAGAAGCTAAATGTTTATTGTAATTATATTCTTTTTTAATTTTTTTAAGCATGTCTTTATACTTATCTACTTTTGTTTTAAATAGTAGTGGACCAAAATAAAAAAACCTATTTTGTTGTTCACTAGACATGTTCCTGCTTTCTAACTGCCTGAAGATTAAAGTGTATAAATCTAAAAGGATCAATACCCAGATCTACTGAAAACTCATGTTCAAGATAAGCCGGAAAAAGTATAAGGGTTCCAGGTTTTGGTCTATAGTGAATAGATCCGCTACCCATTGAAACTTCGTTAGGATTTTTTAATGGTAACATTGACATCGTTTTAGCAACTCTAGGATCTTTAAGTATTGGATGAGAAGTATGCTCAGAGCTTTTTAAAAAATAGAAACCACTAATATGGTTATCATAATGTATATGAGCGTTATGATATCCCGCACCTTTTTTTGAAAATTCTTGTACCCACATTTCAGTCCACGTCATGTCATAAGTAGTCATGTCATAACCTAAGTGATCCATTATTTCTAATGATCTTCTTTCAACATATCCTTGAATGTCAGCAAATGCAGGAAGACCAACTAAAGGCCCGGAGTGATGAGTCATGCCTAGATCTCCAATTTTTTTACCAAGAGCTTTATCTCTCTCTTTACTTAATATTTTATTTTTTCCTTTTGCATATTTTATATGCGGTTCTGACGCTTCATTTAATTTGTCTAATAATTCTGGTAACTGAGTTACATAGACTGGTGTTTGAAAGTATGTTTCAAAATGTATATTTTCGTTCATCTAAATGGACCTCCTAAATTCCATATTACTAATGAGTATCTTGTACCCTTAGTTACTGGTTTTACTCTATGCCAAAGAAAACTTGGAAATATAATAATTGTTCCTTTAGGAACATCGGATAAAGTAATTATATTTTTTTTATTTGTATTAGTCGGGTTAGCTATGTTTATTTCTAATTCTCCTCCTTGGTAATCTTTGGGATCAGATAAAGAACAAGTTACAGATAACTTTCTTATTTTGTTATGTTTTTCTAATTCGTTTGGAGCTTTATAAGGTTTTTTCCAAGAATCTACATGCCAAGTATAGTGTTGATTAAGTTGATATTTAGTAAACTGACAAGCCTCGCTATAGTCCCATTCAAAATTCCAATTAGCATCTTTGTTAGCTTGGTTTATATAGGGGTGTATTTCTCGGTATATCCAAGAACCATCCATCCATATAATATTAGAATCTCGTGTTTTTTTTAAATCTTTTATAGCCTTAATATTTGTAGAATGAGGTTTATGATTACCCGTCCAACCTAATAGCTCTTCTTTAGTTTTAGAATGTTCAATTAAATCATCACAAAACTTAGGTGTTAAGACCGATTTAAATACCCAACAATAGTTTTCTAGTTCCATGTTTCTTTCATTTTTTTAGTTTTATTATCACAAAAATAATATATATTCAAGATCTAGAATGACCATATTAGAAAGATTTGAAAGGTATTTAACTAACGTAGAGCGACCCACTAAACAAAGCTCTTGGAATATTGCAGGTATTCTAAAAGATAAAAATGCTTTTTTTAAATTTGATGTTAGGGATCTTACTAAAGCTTCTAATAATAGAGGTTTTAAAAAAGGAAGTTTAAAAAGTAAAGCTGACAAAATGGTATTTGAGTTTAAAGATCAATGGGTTATTTTAGATATGGAAGAGCTGAATGAATACGTAAAGAATAGCGAAAGTAAAGATTTTGAGTTAGGGGAAATTATACCTAAACTTGATTGGAATATGCTTATAATAAAATGAAATTATTTTATAAAGAAGATAAAGATTTTTTATCACCAGAAGATAAACATACTTTAGATGAAATTACTCTACATGGATTCTTTCCTTTTTATTTACAAAAAAATACTATTGGAAAAGATAACAAACATTTTTTAAGTCACATTATTGTAGGCAGAATAGAACAAAGAAAGAAAAATGATAAAGGTATTAACTCTAAATATGCAGATTTTTTTATAAAAATATTAAATCAATTTTGTAATAAAAATAAAATTAAATATAAAAACATATTAAGATATTCTCTTAATGTAGCTTTTTATGATGGAGCAGATAAATCTGGAACACATGTTGATCATGACTTTCCACACAAACAATTGATTATTTATCTAAATGATCCTATGGATATAAATTCACATACAGTTCTTTTAAATAAAAAAGAAGATAAGATTATAAAAAGAATTACTCCTGAAAAATTTAAAGGAGTTTGTTTTAACCAGTGTCCTCATTATATGGTTTACCCTAAAAGAGGTCACAGAATAATTGCAATAGCAACGTTTAATTAATATGAAGATAACTATTTTAGGAAGAGGAAACGCTGGATGTATTTCTGCAATGCATTTTGCTCATTTTAAAAAACAATTAAATACAAAAATAGATATAGAACTTATCTATGACTCTAGTATTCCTCCAGTACCTACTGGTCAAGGAACTACGTTAAGTTTTCCAGAAAGATTGTTTGAAAATTTTGGAGCAAGTTACTTAACTAATTTTCCCTATACAATTAAAACAGGTATTATGTATGAAAACTTTGGTAAGAAAAATAAAAAAATTTATCACAATTTTCCTTTAGGAACTTATGCTTTACACTTTGAACCTAAACAATTTCAAGACTATGTGTGTAACAATTTAAAAATTAATTTTAAAGAAACAGATGAAAACATACATAACTTAGATAGTATTGATTCTGACTATATAATAGATTGTAGAGGAACACCTAAAAATCTAGATAACTATGATAAATTACACAATCCTTTAAACACTGCATTATTGGGTAGTCTTCCTAAAAAAGAAAATGATGTGTTATGGACCAGATCTATCGCCCACAACAATGGTTGGTGTTTTTATATTCCTTTACCTCAAAAAACTTCTCTAGGTTATTTATTCAACAAAAATATTACTAGTGTTGTAGATGCCAAAAAAGATTTTAAAAAAACTTTTAAAGTTACTGATGCAAAAGAATTTAGTTTTAATCAATACGTAGCAAAAGAACCTATAATAGATAACAGGGTTTTATTAAATGGAAACAGGCTTTTCTTTTTAGAACCGTTAGAAGCTACAGCCATGGGAATGTATATACAAACTGCTAGGTTTTATTATGACTATATATTTAATAATACTAGTAAATATCAAACAGGTTTAAATATTAAAGATCATGTTAATAAAGTACAAAATTTTATATTGTGGCATTATGCAAACGGTTCTACTTATAAATCTAAGTTTTGGAATCATGCTAAAAATATTTGGGATGAAAACAAAGATGAAGATTTTTTAAAACTTTTAAAAATTATAAAAGGAATGACAAAAGAAGATATAGAAAATAGTGTACATACTTCTTTTAAATATGCTCAATGGAAAGAATGGAATCTTAAATTATGGCAAGATCAAGTATAGAAATAATAGATAATTTTTTACCGATAGATGTATTTAAAGATATACAGAAAAAAGCAATGGAGTTGCCCTACTTCTATACCCCTAATATTACATTTGAAAACAAAGAAGATTATAATTTTTATTTAACTCATGTAGTGTATAATGACCATGCTCCTAATAGTCCTTTCTTTCAAGACATAAAAGTAATTATAGATAAAATAGGAAAAGATTTATTTTTAAAAAGAATTAAAGTTAATTTTTATCCTAGAACAAATAAACTTATTGTTCATGATAAACACAGAGATAATAAAAAATCTCATAAAGGAGCTTTATTTTCTTTAAACACCTGTAATGGGGGAACTTACATTGGAGATAAATTTATTAACTCTGTAGAAAATAGAATGCTGTTTTTTGATCCAAGTAAATTTCACCGCAGCACTAACTGTACTGATCAACGTGCAAGGTTTAATATTAATTTTAATTACTTTTAACATATGATTCATAATTTATTTCCTACCCCTATCTATCAAGCAGATTTAAAAGAACCTATTTCAAATAAAATTTTAAATAATAAAGTTGTGTATAAAGAAAATAAAGGCAACAAAACTAGTGAGAATAATTATATTTTAGAACAACCTTTGTATTTAAATTTAAAAAAAGAATGCCAGTCCCACCTAGAAGAATATTACAAAACAATTATAAATACAAAAAATAATGTAACTCCTTATATTACGCAATCTTGGTTAAATGAAACTAAAGAAAAAGGATATCATCACACACATAACCATCCCAATAGTATTATATCTGGTGTGGTATATTTTAATGCTGATCCTAACAAAGATAGTATCAGAATATACAAACCTAAAATAGGACAGGATTATTCTTTACAATTTTTAATGTATCCTAAAGAATACAATGCATGGAATTCTCATGATTTTGTACTTCCAGTAAGGTCCAATTCAATTATATTATTTTCTTATTATTTATCACATTCCGTAGATACTAAGAATTCTCCTAATATTAGGACTAGTTTGGCTTTCAATAGTTTTGTAAAAGGTGTAATAGGTGATCAAGTTAATCTAGATTTATTACAAATATAACTATATAGTGTGATATTATGCTACAAAAATTAGGATTTTTACCAGGTTTTAATAAACAAGTTACATCTACCGGCGCTGAATCACAGTGGACAGGTGGTACAAATGTTCGTTTTAGATATGGCACACCTGAAAAAATAGGTGGTTGGTCTCAATTAGGGAACAGTAAACTAACTGGCGCAGCTAGGGGTTTACATCACATGGTAAATAAAACAGGTATTAAGTACTCTCTTATCGGCACTAATAGAATTTTATACGTTTATACAGGAGGTGTTTATTATGATATACACCCTTTAGTTAATCCATTAGGTACAACTATTACAAATGGATTTAGCACAACTAACGGTTCACCTGTAGTAACTATTACTTTTCCAGCAGCACATAATTTTGAAACTGGTGACATTATATTATTTGGTGATGCTAGTACATTTGTTGCTATTACGGGATCTAATTTTGTTGCTGCAGATTTTGCTGATAAAAAATTTATGGTAACAGCAGTATCTGGAACAGCATTAACTATTACAATGCCTAGTAATGAAACAGGGGGAGGAGCAACTACTTCTGGAGGAATAACTTATTTTCAATATTATCATGTAGGACCACCTGATCAGGTTGGAGTATTTGGATGGGGTATATCTCAGTACGGGGGAACAGCAAGTAGTCCTCAAACTACTACACTAGTTGGAGCATTAAATAATGATGCGTTTGGAACTGGGGGAACAGGAACTACAATTAATGTAGCAAGCACAGCTAACTTTCCAACAGCAGGAACAAATTATATACAAGTAGGAACAGAAGAAATATCTTACACAGGAGTAACAGCTACAAGTTTTACCGGAATTACTAGAGCAGTTAGAGGAACCACTAGAGCTTCGCATCTTAATGGTGCAACCGTAACTGATCATAGTAATTATTCTGGATGGGGTCAAGCAGCAGCGACCACGGATAAAGTTGCAGAACCTGGTATGTGGTCTTTAGACAATTTAGGAAGCACTGCTATTGCATTAATATTTAATGGTGAATGTTTTGAATGGAACTCAGATCTAACTAATGCTGTAAGAACAAGAGCAACAATTATATCTGGTGCACCAACTGCATCTAGAGATATGTTAGTATCTACACCCGATCGTCACTTAGTTTTCTTTGGCACTGAAACAACTATTGGAGATAAATCTTCACAAGATGATATGTTTATAAGATTCTCGTCTCAAGAAAACATTAATGAGTATACACCCACAGCTGAAAATAGTGCTGGCACACAAAGACTGGCCGCTGGATCACGGATCATGGGTGCTAAACTTGGTAGAAATGCACTTTACGTTTGGACAGATACGGCTTTATTTACTATGCGTTTTGTTGGAACTCCATTTACATTTGCTTATGAACAAGTTGGTACTAACTGTGGATTGATTGGTAGGAATGCAGCTGTTGAAGTTGACGGAGCTGCGTATTGGATGTCTGATAATGGTTTTTTTAGATACACCGGTAAACTAGAATCTATGGACTGTTTGGTTGAAGATTATGTCTATGACAATTTAAACACAACATCTAATCAAATGGTTTATGCGGGTATTAATAACTTGTTTGGTGAAGTTACTTGGTTTTATCCAGAGTCTGGTTCTAATATAAATACACAATCAGTTACTTATAGTTATTTAGATTCTACAGCTAAACGACCTATTTGGTTTGTAAATGCGAGTAGTTTATTTATTAGAACTACTTGGCAGGATTCTGCTGTGTTTGGTTTACCACATGCAACTCAATACGATGCAGGTGATGATGACTCATTTGATGTAGAAGGTAATACAGAAGGAATTACTTATTACTATGAACATGAAACAGGAGTTAATCAAATAAGAGGAGGAGTAACAACAGCTATTCCAGCTAACATTACCTCTGGTGATTATGATATTACACAAAAAGTTGTAAGAGGAGCAGCTACTAACATGGCTGATCTTAGAGGAGATGGAGAAAACATTATGAGAGTAAGTAGAATTATACCCGACTTTATAAATCAACAAGGAAATTCTATTATACAATTAGATTTAAGAAACTATCCAAACGATGCAGCGGCTAGTTCATCATTAGGTCCTTTTACAATTTCTTCTACTACAACAAAAGTTGACACACGTGCAAGAGCAAGATCAATAGCTCTTACAATATCCAACACTGCAGTAGATACTAGTTGGAAATTAGGTACGTTTAGATTAGATATACATGCTGGAGGAAGAAGATAATGGCAAAAATAGTACAATCATTAACTAGAGCAAGTTCTGAATATGATCAAGATGTATCACAATCGTTAGTTAGAGATTTAGATGCAGTGTTAGAAAAATTAAATAGTACATTTCAAGAAGAATTAAAACAGGAGATAGAAGCTAGAAGTTTCTTTTTAGATTAATGGCAGTAGTAAACCAATATAAATTTAAAGGTATAGATAATAATACTAGTGGTAGTGCACTTACACCACTGGGTGCTAGTATTCCTGCAGTCAATGAAACAATAGTTATCAAATCAATACTTGTTACATCAGCAGGTACACCAGTTATTACTGTTACTAACAACAGTATTACAGCTATTAAATCTGCACAATTAACAGCAAACACAACAGCAGAATTATTAACCCAACCGCTAATAGTAGAAGGTGGTACATCTTTTACAATACAATCAAGCACAACAGATTCGTTTGATGTAGCTATTAGCTACTTAAACATTAAGAAAGAGGTAACAACATAATGGAAGATATACCAATAATAACACCAGACAAAATAATAACGACTATTAAAAACAAACAAACAGGTGAAGTCTACGAGACTGAAGAAGCATTAAAAGCTGCAAATATACCTGAAGAAGATGTGCAAAGAGATGTAACAGTTATCATGCCACCTCTTGATTTAATAGGAAAAACAAAGTAAAAGGAGGTACTATGGAAGAAAAAATTTCAATGAACGAATCGATACAAGCTGGAGCACCTGACATCAAGTATGGTGGTGGTGATATTAGAATGGGTAGACAAGAACCCAATGATCAAAGCATGCAAATTGCGGCAGAAATATGGTCACAAATGGAGCCAGAACAAAAAGTACAGTTTCAAAGTTTTGAAGCTTTTTTTGAAAGTGGTATTTGGAAACAAATTTTACAACAGTTGCAACAAGATCAATCAGGAATCCAATCTCAAGCTCCAGGAATGATGATGAGCGAGAATGTTAACATGCAGGAACAAATGCCTGGTGGCGGAATAGCTGATGTTGACATGAGAGAAAAAGTTGCAATGGCAGCCAACGGTGGTTTGATGGGTCTCTATAACAGAGGGATGTAATTATGGCCCGAAATTTTATGGCGGATTACGATCCGGCTAATACGACAGGTTGGAAAAACACAGGACAAGTAGAAACACGTCAATCAGATGGAAGCACTAAAACTTCGTTTGATCGTAATCCCGATAGTAATCCAAGTTATAATCCACAAGCTCCTAAAGGAAAACCACAATCATTTAATGCAGGTAAAAAACAAAAACCATTTCAAAAAGCATTCGATGTTGCTGGTTCAGTATTTGATTTTGGAAAAAATTACGTAAGAAATAGAAAAAAAGGATTATATAATATTATTGGAAATAATCCTAAAAACGAACTTCAATTTTTATCAAAATTAAAAAGGACTGATCGTGCAAAATACGATACCTTACCACAAAATTTAAAAAACTTATTAGAGGCTACAGAATTTGGATATTCAAATAGTTTACCTTTTGAAGAGAAATCTGTTTCTTACAAAGATTTTCCTAAATTTTCTTTTGACGATTTTGAATCTTTAACACAATTTGATGATGGTGCTTTTGCACAGTATGCAAGAGACATAGGTTCACCTGGATTATCTGTTTCGGGAGATATGAGTCAAGTTGGTATAAAATCTATTCGAAGAGATCAATTTGGAAACCCTGTTAAAGACATGTTTGGAAACACTCTTTTTAATTATGCAGATGTTGGAGGAGATGGTGAGGGCCAAAATTTATTACCTCTTAATTATGGTGCTGCACCTGTTGAAGAAGAAAAAGAAACACAAGAATTTACATTTGATCCATCACGTTTTGGTGCTGGTGCAGAAGCAGCAGATGTAAGAAGAGCTTCTTATGTATTTAATCAAGGTGGTAGAGTGCCAAGAAATATGGGCGGCATCATGAGTACTATACCAAGACAAGGATATTTTTTAGGTAAAATAGTTAAAGGTGTTAAGAAAGTTGTAGGCGGTGTAGCCGATGCAGCAGGAAAAGTTTTAAAAAGTGATGTAGGTAAGATGGCATTACTAGCAGCCGGTACATACTATGCAGGTGGTGGTAATTTATTTGGTATGCAAAGAGCTACTGATTTAGGTAAATTTTCTTTTGGACAAATACCAGGTGCTAGTTTTTTAATGGGTGGTGGTAAGGATGGTAAATATGATGGTGTTTTTAATCCATTCAAAGTAGGAGCTTTGGGCCTAGGAGCATTGAGTTTATTTGGTAATAAAGCTGAACCAAACGAAGATAATTTTAGTGACAGAGGAGGAAGACTTCCTGATTTTATAACAGGAGGAACAGGAACACCTGCGCAATTAAGAGCAAACATACAATCTGCTGTAGAAGAAGCTGATGGAGATCCAATTAAACTAGCTGCAATAGATCAAAAATATAATTACATGTTAAACCTAGTAGATAATAGACCTTACAAAAACTATGCACTATTTGGTGGTGGTGGTAGAGTTCCGGCTCAAGAAGGAGGACTTATGAACCTTGGAGGCATGGAAAAAGATTATAGAGCTGAAGGTGGATTTGTACCAATAGGTAAACAAGAAAAAGCAGACGATGTACCTGCAAGACTAAGTGTAAATGAATTTGTATTTACAGCTGACGCTGTTAGAAATGCTGGCGGTGGAGACATTGATAAAGGTGCAGAAGTTATGGAAAACATGATGAAAAATTTAGAAAATGGTGGTAGAGTATCAGAGGAATCACAAGGAAACGCTGGCGCTCAAGAGATGTTTAGTGTATCAGAGAGAATAGGAGAAGTAATTTAATGGCAATAACAGAAACACGTAGTTTACCACCACAATTTGTAGAAGATCTAGGTA
>Ga0181395_1000365_pt1 | contig 19043 bp, 16 predicted proteins | sample 18SPOviralmetaG_FD_130124 | JGI IMG/M metagenome (GOLD analysis project Ga0181395, IMG submission 130124) | Marine viral communities from the oligotrophic San Pedro Time Series (SPOT) site, San Pedro Channel, CA, USA - 18 SPOT_SRF_2010-12-16 | ecosystem: Environmental > Aquatic > Marine > Strait...
AATTGACTATTGGAGAGGTTAAGTTACCCGTGATTTCTCTAATAGTACCAAAGGGAGTTCTAGGTTCAAAGTAGAAATCCATCGCTAATGACCTGTCGGCTGTTGACCCACTATTACTCCACAGTGGTTGTTCGTTATGAGTGAAGTAAGTATTACCTGCCCCACCATTCGAGCTATCACTGTCTGGGCCGTAATCATTTGGAGATGTAAAGATAGGAGCTACTTTAGTTCTATCGCTATACAGAACACGATGTGTATCTACAAGGGTTGTGCCATCACTTGCAAAAGCAGTAATCACCGCTGTGAACTGTGGGGGGTCTCCTGTATTTTGTGAAGTTAAGTTAGACGAGCTGTAGCTTCCATTTAATGAAAAAGCGTAATCTGTTCCAGAAGCAGTTGCAGTTGTAACCCTGACAGTTTCCATCAAGTTGTTAATTTCTAACTCTCTATCAGTTAAAGAGGGGTCATCTGCTGTTCCTAAGTCAGGTATGTAACCTTTGTATATTGCTAATTCCAATATGTTTCCTGCGGTATCTACAGAAGCATTACGGTAAATAACTATATTAAATGGGGATGAAGGGCTGTTAAAAGTTGAAGCCCAGTTATGGGTTCTGCTGTTACCAAAAGTATTATTATTTGCAGTTACAGTGGTAGCATCAGCAGGAGCTTCGCTTACTACTTGAAGAGTCATAAAGCCTCCTATCGAGTTTCGTCAATGTAGACTTTAGTCGCTGCATTAACAGTACCAGTAACGCTTGAAGCAGAGGTACTAATTTTAAAGTAAGGGCATAAAACAACTTCTTTAAGAGCTGAAGATGTAAAGCTTTCAATTAGAACATAATCAGAACCGTTTATACTGCCATATAGATAAGCGTGATGAGTGCTACCACCATGTACGCATTGAACTACACCACGACTCCCATCGCCCATCTTAGGGTTGTATGCGTTAGCGCTATCGTTTGATAATTGTGCCATTTTGTTTTCCTTTTGTTTAGATTAAGATACGGCTACGATTAAGCCATTTTTAATTGTTAAAGTTGCTGAAGCTGATGCAGAACCAGTGAACCCTGCTGTGCCATCAGATGACTTGTACCCAGATGTGGGAGTTATGATACCGCTATTGTCTACTTTAAATACAGTTACGTTGTCATAAATAAATTTTAAATCATCAGATGAGCTAGAATCCATCCGAATCTGCCAATCTGAGGTATTAGAGGTGGTGTTGTTTGTTAATTGTATAATTGGATCGTTGGTGTTTGCATCATTTCTAAGCTTAATGGCTGTTCCATTATTAGACAAAAGAAGCGAAGCATCCTCTGGTGATCCTAAAGCAATAACACTTCCTGCTATGGTATTAGCTAAGTCATCAATAGCCATTACATTTAAACTGTCTCCAGTATTAGCAGGAGCAATTATACGAACATCTTTAGTATTTCCAGTGCCTACTATTTTACCGTCAGCATCTGCATTGGTAACACCTGATAAATTAGATAACTCAAAGACGCACCCATTAAAAATTAAATCGTCACAGTGGTCTAAGCTAATAGCGTTGTTAGCGTAGCCTCTAAAATTACAGCTTGTAAAAGTGTGGCCACGTATTCCTAAGCTAGTAGCCGAAGCTAAATTACCATCAATATACAAAACATTAACTGCATATAAACCATCAGCTCTTGTGTGGTGGTCTGTTCCATAAATACCACATCCCGTGAAGCGTTGCCCTGTAAGGCCAATCCCGTCTGAAGAGTCATTACCTACTATTGCTACCCCTGAACTCAGTATACATTCTGAAAATGAATTGTAGTCATTATTTTCACTTGACGGATTGGCATTTGATATAACTGTGCCTTGGTCACTGAAATAACCAAAAACATTAACATTAGAAAGTAAGGATTTAGTAGCTCTAGTGTAGAAACCCACAGAATAACCTGTAGCTCTATTATCTGATGAACCAGTAGTTAAAGACCCACCACTATCCAATACATCCATGTCTTGTATAAAGGCTATATCGGATATAGTCATTTCTGTTGCATGGTCGTAAGACACAGCGGGTGTCATTGAAGAAAACTTATCCGAACGGTTAGACATATTTATTGTATTAATAGTGCCAGTACCATCAAAAATTATCACAGAGCCTTTAAGTTGCGTTTTAAAATTAGGGCGTAGTTTAGATTTGTTGCCAGTGCTTTGTGGGAACGTGGCAATCCTTGGAGTACCTTCACCTTTCAATATAACACCTTCAGGAAGCGATAAAGTACCTGTATAACGATACACGCCTTCTGGTAAGAACACAGGCTTGCCTGAAGCAAGAGCTAAGTCTATAGCAGCGGTGTCATCAGTTACGTAATCACCCTTAGCCCCAAAATCTTGAGGAGTCACCACTTCTGAGGCACGTTTGGCAATCTGTGCCGATCTTGATATTTCTGTCATTAGTTTGTCCTTTGTTTAAATTATTTAGCTGCCCAGCCAGTGTTGCCCGTTCCAGACTCTTTAACGTATAAGGTAGTGTTTGCTCCACCATCAGTTCTTAAAAATATAGACCCTACGTTAGCTGTTACAGCTCCTTCAGGAGAACCTGTACCTGAGTTTAGCTGGCAAGAAGCACTTGAGGCAGAATCACTAAAAGTAAGAAAAGGGTTTGAAGTTAAAGTTGTTATTGTTGTAGAAACAAGTTTAGTATCTAGCCCATCAATAAAAGTTGTAGCTTTTCTAGTGGACTGATCATCTAATAATCCTACACTTACAGAACCATTAGCTACAAACAGGCTTTCTATATTGCTAAGAGGTAAAGCCCCTTCAATCCTTACTAAGCTTTCAACAGCGCCCCCAATATTAGTCACACCATTAACAGTAAAGTTTTTAACTGCATTAGCTGTTATAACTCTTGATGCTGTTCCTGTGGGAGAAACAAGGTTGTGCATTACATTATTAAAAGTTACGCCTTTAGCGTTTGTACTGACGTATACATTATTAGTGGCTGTGTTAGCCTCTAAATACAAACCATCGAATAAAATAACATTGCCGTCATCAATGTGAACTGTGGCTGTAGAGCCTCCAGAATATTGTGCTGTTAATCCAGTAAAAACAATATTTGACGGGGCGGAAGACCTGTTTGGAAGATCAACAGCCTCATTAGTACAGCCTGTGACATAAGTGTTAGTGAAGTTACATGAGTTAGCTTCTGAACCTAAAAGAATACCCTTGTTGCAGTCAAAGATTGTTAATGCAATAGTTGACAGCTCCCAAGCAGAAGCTCTTAATCCGTAACCCGCTCCTACATCTTGTATTCTAACATCAGTCAATGATACGTCACGGGCTGCCCTAGCTATGCTATCATCTACAATACTTAATATAGCTAATCCTTCAGTAGTATTTGAGTTACCTTTTAGAGTTATATTTGATAAAGAACAGAATTGTCCAGCTACACCTGAATTGCCTGTGTCCCCTATTTGGAATAATCTTGCAGATGTAGTGCTATTTTCTAATACCGTGTTCTTTCCAGAGCCTTCTAATTTTTGATAATCATTAACCAGTTTTATTGTACTAGATATTTTATAAGTACCTTTAGGAATTTGTACGTTATTTCCTGAATCTATAGCAGCCTGTATAGCTGTTGTATCATCAGCAACGCCATCTCCTACAGCTCCAAAGTCTTGTGGAGTAACCGACATTTTATCTAATTTAGCTTTCACTGTTGTAGCTACAGCTCCAGTACCAGCGGGGGTGTGTGTTACATTAACAGAATCTATACTTCCTTGAACCGTGTCATATAGATTAATAATGACAACAACCTCATCACCTACACTAGCACCGTTTGTTAAAGTAACTGTGTTGTTATCTGTTTCAGTAAAAGCAGATTGACGTACACCGTTTACAAAGATGTTGACTGAGTTAGTGTTTTGTAAGTATGTATTGGAGAGGTTAAAAGCAGTCTGACCTGCTGTAGCAGTAAAGGTTTCTATCTTCGTGCTATTTGCTGTACCAAGGTTAGATGCTGCTAAGATAACTTCTACAACAGAGTCAGCTCCTAAAGTTTTAAAGTAAACTCTGCTATTTACAGTGTCTATAAAGTAATCTTTAGCACCAGAGGAAGCTAAGAGGTTAGCCTTAACTGTGTCTCTTACTTGCTTAACTCCGTTTAAGAAAACCAAAGCTTCGGTATTGATGTTAGCTACTGTTACATAACTATAAGTGCCTGCTTCAGCAGTAAAAGTAGTATAGGTAAATGACTCATTATTAGGTGTAGCTAACTCCCACTCAGTGCCATTGTAAATCTTAAGGTACTTATTAAATGTATCGTACCAAAGATCACCCAAAGCAGGGGAAGTAGGTGCTGAAGTAGAAGACGAGTAAAACGTCAAACCTGCTAAGTTAGTCTCAGAGGCCGTGTCAATCGCTTCCTGAGCCATGAAGAATAGCTGCTCTTGGGTAGCATTAAGCTGAGCTGAGGTTAGTATGGTGTTCTCGGAGTAATCTGAAGGAGCTGCATTCTGTGAAGTGTTCCTTGCAATACGGACTACTGAGGTAGCTAAAGGCGCTCCTGATGAAGTGAAGGTAACTGAAGTACCACTTATAGTGTAGTCAACACCTGCTGTCTTAGTGACACCATCAACGGCAACACTTATATCGGTAGCCGCCTTCCCCGACCTGTACGGGGGTGTAGCGTAGGTAGTAGTGGTGTCATTACTAGATGCTACGGTGTATTGAGTATATGAATATGCCATTTGTTTTTCCTAGTTTTGTATTAATTAAAGATGCCATTTAAAAAGTCAGATACAGGATTAGGAGGTTCAACGTACCTGCCTTTTTCAATATCTCTAATAGTGTCTTCTAAGTCATCATAAGCATCGTCTAGTGTTCTATTTTCTTTTAATAGCGCCTTGAAAGCCTCTTCACGGGCTTCTCTAAACTCTGCTTGTATTTGCTCTTCGTTGTAATTATCTACTTCACCAACATTCTTGAGGTAAATAGCTTTGCCTTTCTTTTTCTTATATTTAGGCTTTCTAATTGCTCTCTCAATTTTACGAAGAAGTTTACCCTCTCCAATGAGTTGGTTGTATCTCTCATAAGCTGTAATAGTTTTGCCTGTCTCTTTATCTACCATTTGATAGGTAGGGTCGAGAAGATCAATACCATTTTTAACTTCGGGTAGCTCGCCTATACGAGGGGCTAGTCTTAAGAACTCAGCTTTGATCTCATCACTTTCCCAATCAGTAGACTTCATAATATACCCATCAGCTCGGAGCATAGGTTGCCCAAAGATGTCATACTTAGGGGGAAGGGTATCAGATAAAGAAGGTATCCTATTTTTAACAGCATCAAGAGTGCTATTAACCTCCCTAACTATAGGGTCGTCATTAGTCCAAGAGACTAGCGAAGGAACAACCAACGATGATACTTGTCCTTGTATCCACCTATCTAAGAATCTGTTAGGGTCGTCCACTGCATTTATAAAGTTAGCAACACCCTTTGTGTACGTTCGGTCTTTGAGTTGGTTAGCAATAGCTATAACAGCAGCAGACGCCATTTCCTCAGTATCGTGTCCAGCTTTGTGGACATCTCTAACATCAGCCGCCATCCCTGCAATCATTGCTACAGGATCAAGCCTATTATACTTCTCAAATGAGAAAGTACCATCATCATGTTCTACTACTATAGAATTAGGTTGCGCCCCTGATGCCCTTAAAGCATTCCTTTGTTGAGCTGTGTACCCTTGCCAAGAGCCTTGATACTTGTGTACTTCTATAAATTGTTGTTTCCCATCTCTGTCTATGTATGGGAGTTCAACTTTACTTGTCATTACCCCAGCCGCTATAGTCCCCCATATAACACTACCATATGTCATTTGAAACTGAGCTTTCGATCTTACTTGAGGGTCTGGGCTTTCTAGCCTTTTTTGCATTTGTTTTGAAAACAAGCCTAAAGGAGAACGATGAAAAGGATACTTAACAATGTTTATCGGTGTCCTGATAAATGGAACTACTTGCCTTAATATAGGTATTTCGGAGGTAAAACTTTGAATCTTTTTACCTGTCTTGCCTAGTTCATTTGTAAAGGTTAATACCCTAGCGTCCCCTTGAGCTTTAAGTGCTATAGGATTAGTTAGTGCTTCACCTCTAGGAGTATTAACTTGGTTCTCATAAGCCTTGCTAATACGATCTTCAACCATATCATCAAAGTCTTTAGGGTCTAAATCTTTATTATGCTTAAAAAGCTTATCGACCTCTTCTGCTGCATGAGCATATGCAGAGCGTCTAAAGTTTAGTTGTTTGAATAATTCATCACCAGCCTGTAGGAATCTTGAGGGAGTTCTAATAACATTACCCGCAGCGTCCACAAGACCCTGTGATGTAACATTAACTTCTCCACTAAGGAGTCTACCCATGAGTTCACCTAGATCAGCATTACCTTGACCTATAGCAACTTTTCTAATCTGATCATCTACTGCTTCTGTAATCATTCCCTCTTCGTCTAGGATGTTGTGACCTTTCTTAAGAGTTGCCCCTGCTGCTTTTAAAGACAGCCATGCGTACTTAAATGAGCCATAGGCTTTTCTTTTAGCTAGGCTGAAGTGAGCTTTAGAGTCTACACCTTTTTTAGGAACAGACATCAAAGCTCCACCAAACTCTTCTGCTATATCAATAGTAGAGACAAAGGCGTTACTTGATAAGTTTATAGCGTGTGTTACTGGACTACTAAGTAGGCTGTTAATCCATATCTCATTGATAGCTTGAACGACATCACGAGGTTTCCCAACCGTCCTACTAATTAATCCTTGATCAGAAGCATCTTGTATTACTTTTAGTAACTGGTCTTCTGACAGAGTTATATCATCAATGTTAGGTATAACATCATTTGCCATACCGTGTAGGTTTAAACTTGTACCTTGAATATTACCAAGACGCTGTCTTGTTCTCTTTGCTTGGGCTGTAGACTTTGCGAGTACCTTTGCCTTAGCAATAGCAGCAGCATCCCCTTCTTGGTAAGCAGGGCTTTTAACAAAACGCATCGTTTGCTCGTAAAGATACTTTTCCATCTGGAGAGCCGCAGCGGTGTATTGTTTAGTTTGATCTACAGGAACTTTACTTAAGTCAAAGAACTCATCCATGAACTTTGAGAGAGTCATAGGATCGAAAGTGTATAAATCTTCAGCGCTAATGAAGTCATGGATCATCTTTATGCCTTGGGCGTTTAACTGACCCCAAGTAGTTGATTCAAACGTACCTCGTCCATCACCTATGACACGTTCTTCTGGAATGTCTATATCGTCAGCAGTCTTAGGAGCTGCTAATGAGTCATCAGCATTGCTTGCTACTTTAATAGGCTGGCCTGTTTCAGGGTCAACCAGACGTAAGGTAGAGGGGTCAGCAGTTTTATCTACAACTGAAGCAGCCGCCTCTTCTGCTTTGGCTAAAGCTTCATTCACTTCTTCTACAGACTTCTCCGCAGCTTTAGCATCTTGGTTTAACTTAACAGCCTTAAGACCCCTAAAGGTCATTGCTGTTACTCTAATAATTTCTCCAGCAGCTAAGCCTAATACTGATTCTTCTATAGCATTCTTTAGCTTACCCTCGAACATAGTGTCATCTTCGTTATCGGCAAGCCAGTTGATAAAATCGTTTTCTATTCCTAGTTCTTTAAGCATCACTGACGCACGTTCTTGGTGTGCATCAAACACAACAGTACCAGAGATACTACCTTTTAGAAGATCATCTGCATACTTGCCTAACTTAGCAGGTTTAGTTAAAACTCCTGCACCCACAAAACCAGCAATGAACTGTGACATACTACCAGTAATCTGACCTGATAAAGAGTCTTGGTATCCCGCTTCTCGTAAATCTTCATTAGTTGCTATCACTGTATCAAGTTGTTCTGAGAGTGTAGCAAGACGCATGATGTTGGCAGCTTTTAAATCTTGTAAAGCTTGGCCTGTAAAGTATTTAACTTTACGTCCTTCTCCGTCATAGACATGAAAGCCGTTAGCATCTTCGTAAGCTCGTAGTACATCAGGCTCTAAGTTTTCAGGGTTGTAGGTTAGTACATCACCTGTAATGTTTTGCATTGCGTCTAGTTTACTGGTGTACCCTGTAGCCCAATCGAGTGTTTCTGCACCTTCCACAATAGCACTACCTAAACCACCTAAAGGAGCTACGAGAGACTCAGTAATGTTTTCCATTAATGAAGGGTCACGCTCTTCTTCAGGGGCTTCTATAGCTTCGTAGCCTTCTGCCACTGTTGGTTCAGGAATTCTATCTACAATGTCTTGTACAACATCTGAGTTTTCTTCAAGGACTTGATCTACTACTGAACCTACGGTAGAGCCTTGATCAGAAAAGGAGCTGAAGTCATACTGTTTATCAGTATCTTTTTTTGACTCACCTGAAAAAGATGAAAAATCATACTCAGCCATATTGTTTCCTATTTAGCTTAATTTAGTTTGGCCTACGTAGCCCATTTCTATCCCAATTTAATAAAAACTCTTTACTAGGGTAGCCTCCATTTTTCTCTGATTCTTTTGCCCAAGCGTCAAGTCCAGCTTGATTAGAATCTTTTAAAGGCGTGATAGGTATCCCTGCTAATTCTGTAATATCATTGAGAGGTTCTGCATCTACTCCTAAGCTTTCATTTACAATAAGAAGGGCTTGTTGTTTAAGCTCACCAGCTCTGGTTATTCTTTCGCCATACTCCGCATCTTTATAAGAATCAGAGGCGTAGTAATCTGCGTACAATAAAGAAAACTGTTGTACTACAGCAGGATAGTAGTCTGCATCTAAAGTTTCACCTACAATATCTTCAAGGTTCTTAATATTAGATTTAAAGACCTTATCATCATAATGACTTTCTATTTTAGTTACATTAGTGCGTAAGTTTTGTGCTAACTCTGTAGGTAAGAGAAGCACCCTTTCGTCAATATAATCGTGGCGTTCTCTTGGAGTTTTAAGGGCATAGAACTCAGCTCTTATTTGATTCTCTGTACCTGCTGGTAGAACTCTATCTCTGCCATATTCTTGGGCATACGCATTAACCATAGTATTAGCCTTGGCTCTTGCATCCCCTATATCCATGTCTATGTATTTTTGAACAATCGTATCAATCTCAGCGTTGGGGTTAAATCGGAGGATTTCCCCTAACTCAAGATTCATAGCGTTTACATCAATAGCATACTTAGCCTTACGTTGTTTCTCAACCCTGTCGTCTTCCTTGTATTTATCAGCTAGCTTTTTCTTTTTAATTGCTTCTCTTTCAGCAGCTACATCATTCTGAAAATCACCACCGCCTATAGCAGTACGGCCAGCCACTTCCCCTAGCAACCATTTGTACAGACGATCATCATCATTCTTAGTAAGCATCTGACGAGCAATCGCTCTAAGCTTAGGGATACGTGATTGATTTGTTTCATTACCTAAAGTGCTCATGTCTTCTTCAAGGGTTTTAACAAACTGGCGAAAGCCTTTAGAGTCAGCAGTAGCGGTGGGTATCTTTTGTGATTTTGCTAAAGCACCATTAGTCAACACTTCAACATCGTTAAATTCTTGTTGTTTGATCTGATTAATATCAAAGTTAGTGCCAAGTACATCACCTAAATCTACACCAAACTTTAACCTACCTTCTTCAGTAATAAGTGTAGCTACATTTTCTCCAAACGTAGGGTTGTCTTCTTTCCATCCAGCATACCACTCTTCTTGTGTGGTGTTTGTAAGATCAGCATTAGCTAGATCACTTTTAAGTTGCTCTTGCCAGTTAGCTGTTATGCCGTCTGCCCTTGCTTTATCTCTTACTACTTCTTTTCTATATTCTGCTGCTTCTGCTTTAGCTACAGCAGCTTCTTGTTCTTTACTTAATCTTGCCTGTACTTGCCCATACCGAGCAACTGCACCAGAGGCTTGCTCAAGAGCCGCAGCTACTTGCTTGCCTTTACTAAGAACGTCATTACCAGTACCCGATACAAAAGTATCGACAGGTCTTGCTGCAACTTGGTAATCAGGGGCAGCCGCAGCTTGCTTGTAGTTCACTGATTTACTTATTGATGTTGCCATGTTGTTATCCTATTTTATCAAAAGTCTCGCATACGTGCGCTTGAAGCTCTAGCATTAGCCCCTGCCATACTGCCCCCTGCACCCTGAGATAGTCCAGCGCTTGTAGGCGCTCCACCACCACCAAATGTTCCACCCATAGCAGCATAGTTAGTTCCTGCTTGTACTAAGCCAGAACCTATCTGTAATGCTGTTGCCGTTCTACTTGGTCTGGCTACAGAGTTAATACGAGACTGCGCTCTTCGTTCAGCTCCTATGCGCTCTTCCCCTAACTGTGCTTGTTGACGCTCAAGGTTCTGTGAGGTCATTGTGTTAGCTTCTAAGCCTTGTCTCACGATGTCTTGCATGACAGCATTGTTGTTCAAGAAACCACCTGAGTCAGTTGCTTGCGCTCTTGAAGCTACCTGCTGTGTCTCTAGGTCTTGAGCTATCTTTGCTTCTGATGCTTGCTCTTGTATTTGAGCCTCTTGTTGATTGAGCATACGGTCTTCATCGACCTTTGCTTGAGAAGCCGCTTTTGCGTTAGCCTTGTAAGCATCTCTTTGTGCGCTGTGGCCTTCGATAGCCCCTGCTGTGGACAAAGCTGCTGAGGCAACGGCTAAAGTTACTGGGTCACACATTTCTTAATCCTCACAAATTGGTAGAAGGGCTGTTTCCCTACTCCGTATTCTTTATCTAGTTTTATGAATTCAAATCCTAACGATTTAAGCCACTTCTTCGATACTGTATTATCTACATGAACGAAATTAAGCAAGAGAGGGTAGATAGTGTTCATATCCTCTACCCATGTCTGTGCTTGAGGGATAAATTCTTTTCTTGTTTCTATAATCTTATCTGTCCCTAGTAACCAAGGGCTACCAAAGACACCGTTGTTCGCCACACCAAACATTCCTACAACACTACCATCCTGATGTATGATTGAATTACACACCTCAGACGCATTGTAAGCCCCTTGGAGAGATTTTAGCGGAGTTAAACCATTACTATAGCCTATCTCCGTAACGTCCTGAGAGCGCATGAGAGGGGCTATCTCACGACAGTCCAAGAACTCACTCTTCCTATAATGGTGTCCCATGCTATATCCTTGTTGATCTGAGTTTTACAAAGCCTTCCCACTCTGCCTTTTGGAATACTGAAGGAAGCGGTGAGGCGTTTGTGATCTCTATTTTAGCTTCTTTGGCTTGTGATTGAACACCTACCTTAAAGTTACCTGAAGTGTCTACTGCTGATTGATCAAGGAGATTATCTAAATCGCCTAACAATCGACCAGTAAAGACTGCTGATGTAGGATCACGCCTACCGTTAGTTTGGGTAACTGTGAAAGTCCCAGTGTCGTTGTATGTAAATGATATGGTTCGTAGTTGAAACCTTGCTATATCCGAAGCATCACCTTGAGCTGGTTTAAAGACTTGCTCAGAGAGTTGATACTTGAAGGTGTATGGTATGCCACCATAGACGGGGACTGAAGAAGTCCCTACTGTAGTTGCTGTTACCTGCTCACCTTTAGAGTTGTAGTACACAAGGGCACTGTCAGTGTAGTCCATTGAAGGAGCGCCACTTGTAAACTTCTGCTGGTGGTCAAGGTGCATAGGATAGATGTTAAGCAACTGCGCATCTAAAGTTAAAGTCATGTTCTCAAATCGACCATCTTCAAAGATGATAAATATCTCTTCGTTATTAAAAGCAACGTGAGCGATGTTAGCATCAAACTTCCATTTAGACCAAGAGCTTTGTAAACGCTCAGTCTCGTTCTCATACCACTTGTAGACGTATAACTCTTTCGCATCTGTTGTAGTTCTTACTAGCAAAAGGTTTTCGTTAGTAGAGGCTATCATCTGCTTCACACTACCTGCAAGATAGTTGGGAACGTGTGCAGTAATGAGGTTAGCGTCTTTTACTTCTGTATCACCTGTCGTGTAATACTCTCGCATTCCTGAGAATGTACCGTTCTGTACGGAGAAGAATACACTGTTACCTGCACCTACTGGCTTTGCTGTTAGGTCACACTCAAAGTTCGTAGAGGTATCTATAGACACTTCTGCTGGTGTGAGGAGCTGGTCAGAGGATAAGGTAAACTGGTTAATCTCAGAGAACAGTAGGAGCTGCTCTTGGAATGGTACAGCAGCCTTTAGTATTGATACTTCATTCTGACTGACTGCTACATCAATAGGAGCAGAGTCAAGGAGTGAGCGTGCAGTTGTTCTAAAGAAGTTAAAGAAGCCATTAGCTTCGCTGAAGATTACATTCTCATCTGATAGTAAACCTAAGCGGTTGCGGTGGAAGAAAACATCGTTAATCTTTCCTCCAACAAAACTTGGGAAAGGGTTAGTGTCATCATCACCAGCTTTTCTTTCGTCCCACACACCTGTAGTAAAGCTAAAGCTTTCATTAGCGTTTTGCACTAAAGTGTGGGGCATAGTAGAAGTAGTAAAGGAGTGGTATTGACTATCATTAGGTCGTGAAGGTGCTGGGCATTCTTTCCAAGAACCACTTGATTCACTTCCAGAATACTTAACATAGAAATCATCTTCTTTCTTTTGATTATCCCCATTAACTTGTATTATAAAACCAGACTGACAATATTTAGGTAATGATGTAAAGTTCGACACACTGTCTTTGTGGGCAAATAAAGAAGTACCCCCTTCGTCATCATTTGCTATTAAGTTAAAATCTGTAGAACTATTGGAAATTGTAAAAAATGGGGCATCGGTATGCCCGTCTCTTACATATCCTGAAGGAAATGTCATGGAACTAGATGATAGGCTAACATTCTCGCTTGTATCTTTTCCTGAAATGACGTTCATAATAACGCCCGTCTTTAAAGATTCATATTCTTCAGTAGGGGTTTTACCGTTTTCGCCATCAACCGAAAGTGATTCGTAATTCCCAGAAAATACTAATACATTGCTGGTGTTGTTTACTTTACATTTATAAACTTTACCATAGTCAGCTTGTTTTAGGTAAAAAATCCCCTCAAAAGGTCTTACATTATCAGGAGAAGTTTCATCTCTAGTGATAACCTTTTCTTTATTAACATAGAACGTGTAGTCAGCCACAGAGGTTGCCGTGACTTGTTGGTTGTTGAGGCTTGTGCCAAAGTATGCGCTAAGTGTAGCTGTATCTGAGTTAGTGGCTATCTGCGATCCTGTTGCACTCCAACTTGCTACACCTGACTCGTACCGAAGTCTTCCTTCAATGTCATAGACGTAGAGCTTAGGAGTTGCTGGTACAAGAATAACGGTAAATTGTTCTATAGCACTTCTCTTGTACGTGTGGATGTGTGCTGTTGCTAGTTCAGTAGCTGTTAGGTAAGTGCTACTTGCAGGGCTACCTGTATTTAACTTTCTTTTAAACTTGGTGGGTGGGCGTTTCTTTAAGCCTTCTACTATATCAGAGTAACCGTTTTCCTGTGCTTCTCCTTGGCTTGCTAAACGTAAACTAGGAGGCTGTTGAGAAATCCCGTTGATAAAGTTAGGAATGCTTTTAGAAACTAGAGCCATTTGAAATCACCTTTGTGCCGATGCCACGATTAAGTACACTAGCAGTGCTGTAGTCATCGAATATATTATAGTCGCCATTGTCCCCTTCCATCTCTTGAAGGGCGAACCAAGCTTGCTGTTCATCGTTCCTATTCATTTGTGATAGTTCTGTACTTCCTACTACTCGCTCTTGAAAGATACGAGATGCCTTGATGGCAACATAGCGCCTTGCTATTTCGGGAAGTAAGTCAAAGGTTAATAAGACGACAACATCTAGCTTGAGAGCTTTGCCTATGTTGTAAGTATGGTTGACCTTATCATACATCTTATTACCACGTTGTATGTATTCGTTCTTAGAGCTTCTGTACTTAGTCTCAGAGTTTGCTAAGTCAGCTCTTACAATCTCCGTAGGGAGAATAACATTGCCGCTAGAGTCAGCCGCAACGGTGTAATTTGGTTCAGAGTTAAAGTTCCATCCATGTGATTGAACATCTCTGGAAACATTCTTGAGGATGGTCTCAGCAGTCTCAGCATCTACCAACCCAGAGTCTAGGTTGTTTACTGGTGCTTCACCAATAGTAGAGAGCATAATGTTTACTGCTTCTAGTTCTGTTGTTGGAGTTGTCATGTTTACCTCAATGAAAAAATAAAGAGGAAAACTCCCCCGAAGGGGAGCTTCCAGTGTGTATCAACTTAAGATGCGTTGACCAATTTAACAGCACACTCAGGACGTAATGAGCTATGACCCATTGCGTAACGAGCTACCATTAAAGTACCTTGTCGTGAAACTTGGTACTCAGACTCAACAGCCAAGTCTAATAACTTAACAGTTGCCGCAGCGTCTTTAGTGAAGACTAAGCCTTTAGCACCTGAAGGTAAGTTGTTAGACATAAAGACATTAGCACCACCGATCTGAGGAACTTTACCAGCGTTCAAGTTACCACCAGTACCAAAGTCAGAACTCATAACACCAGCAAGGTTAGCAACAGTGCCAGTGAACAAGCGGTAGTAAGTGTCAGTATCTAATACGATAGACTTCTCACCAGTTACGTTCTTAGTATCAAGAGCTTCTAAAGCACCAAAGATAGCGTCAGCTACGTTAGAGCCAGTTGAAGCAGCGCCAGTACCAGCAATCTCGATGTCAGCGTTGTTTTGTGATGCACCTTGAGCGTACTCAGCAGTGTCATCAGTAGCAGCTTCGACAGCAGCGAAGATAGCAACGTCAGCAGCCTTAGCCAATGCAGTACCAATCTCAGTAGAGTAGATTGAACGTACATCGTAGTGGTTCATAGCTTCATCAATTTTAGCGATGAAAGCAGAAGACACTAGAAGGTCATTGATGTTTACAACTTTCTCACTGTGAGCGATAGCTGAAGGTACAACTTCGTTACCAGCGGCAAGAGTTGCAGTAGTAGACAAGCCAGTCATTGGGAATTGTGCAGAGCTACCACTAGAGATAGAGCGTACACGGTGCAATGGCATAGCGATGTTGTTAGTGTTGAATGCAGTTAGAACTTCACCAGCAAAGACTTTTAAGAAAAGCTCTTTAGCGTTAGTTGAAGTACCTGCATTTTCCCCCAACCGTGAGGGAGCAGAATAGTTACTTGACATAATATTTTACCTTTTAGTTAAATGTTTAAATGAATGATATTCTAGTCAGTCACCTAACACTCATTCGTTCTCTAGGATTGTCCTCCGCAGAGGGTCAAAGGTAATAGTAATCGTGTTCGTAGTTACTTTTTAGAATTAAAAAAGCCTCCCGAAGGAGGCCAAAGAGACTATTGTTGCAAGTCGCTCCTACCAATCTTGGCAGAAACTTGTTGGCGATATGCTTTGTCACTCTGGTATCGGGTGTCACTCATAGCCTGAGTTACCTCAGCCCACGAATTAAACACACCACCTGTTGAAGATGCTGACTGACTCTCACTAACTAAAGTGGGGGCAGTTCCTTCAGCAGCTTGATACTGAGATTGCAAACCAGATACAGCCAGCTTGACGACATCTAAGTCTCCTGAACTTACAGCACGATCAAAGGCAGCGGCCTGAGCTTCACTCAAGTTATCACCAGCCCACTCGATCATTTGACCATAAGCTTCTTCTCCACCTACGCTTTCGTAGATGGAACTCTGGTAATTAGCGGCAAGGGCTTCTTGACCCTTAATCCAACTGTTTACCAAATCTTGTGAGAACCCTGCTTCTTCTAGCTTTGCCATAGAAGCTTCCGTGAGTCCTCCTTGTTCGTTGTATTCGTTTTGTAAGAAGTCAAAATCTACACCAGCATTTTCTACAGCTTCCTTTACATCACCAGCTTCAGCCTGTTCCGATACTTCCTCAGAAGCTTCTTCAGGTTGTGCTTGCTCTGCTGGTTCTTCTCCTCCTAGCTTTTTTTCTAGGTGAGCGTAGGCCTCTGCCATCTGTTCCGCATCCTTAAACTTCTCAGGAAGCCAGTCAGGGCGTTGCTCTGCATCAGGATTGTTATTAGCTTCTAGCTCATCTGCTACCTTTACCATCTCCGCTTCGTGGGCGGCTTGGGCTTCTGCATCAGGAGCTACTTCTTCGTGTGTAGATAGTTGTTCTGTACTCATATAAATAGTCTCTTTAGTTTAAAGTTATTCTTCAACCTGTTGTTGACCAGCAGCATCCACCATACCTTTTACAGCAGGTGCTACACCCTTCTCAGCCATCTGCATCATCTGTTGCTGTTGCATAGCTTCTTGGGCTGCCATCTGTTCTTGTTGTTTTTGTTCAGGCGACTTAATTAATCCTTGTGTATCAATTCCTAAAGATGCACCTAAGCGATCTATATAGTCATCAATATTTAACTCTTGTGCAATGACTTGTTGGCCTAGTGGCTGTAAGTATTGTAAGAATGCTTGTAGTTTATTCAAGTCCTGACCTCGGCCAAGAGCTTCTAAACCAGTTACAATCTGAGGCTTCAGAGTATCTTTAGGGAACTTCGGCATCTTACCTTCTTTCTGCATCTTCGCAAGGAGCAGATTAACAAGAGGTAATTGGAACTCTTGTGATAACACAGAGTAGATACCACCTAAAGCAGTCTCAAGTTCTTGTGCCATGTAACGTACTTCTTCAGCAGTCACACGTTCAGCTTGACGCTGCACTGAACTATTTAATAAGAACGCATAAGATAACCTTTGCGTTATAGTGTTCATTGTTTCTTGAGCAACACGGAAGTCGTTAAACTTATTAGCTTGCAGGGTAGATACATCATTCGCATCACCAGAGATGATAGCGCCATTTGAGCTGTCTGCAATGTTCCGTATCTTTGTTGTACCATTGGGGCGTACCATGAAGATCAACTTAGCACTAGCCGCAGAACCTTCTACGATAGCACGAGTCAAAGCTTCAAGAGATTTAAGATCACCTACTATTTCTTCAACGTATGATCGACCATAGTCATTACCATCTACAGCGATAAATCGTAAGGCTAACCAAGGGAGTTTATCTTGAGGGTAACTACCAGTAGTCTTAGGTATTACTACACCGTGGACTTCCTGATGCACCATGAATTTCTTACCATCACGTTTAATGCAAGTGTAAAGATCACACTCTTTCTTCTCTATCTGTTCTTGATAGCCTTCTGTTTCCAGCAGAGCTTCTTGAACATCTTTGGGTAACGCTTCATAAGCTATTGTCTCTTTCACAATAATCTTAAGAATGTTGCCCATGGTGTCACGCTTCACAACAAAGCGATCCAATCTAAAGACTTTCATCCCACCTTCTGGTGGCATATGTATAAGAGCATTACCAGAAACGATGAGTTGCTTTAGCATCTCAAAGGTCGGTACTCGAATAGCTTTTGATTCAATTACCTGTGCGGCTGATCGTTCAATACGAGCCAGTGCATCCTCTGCTTTACCTCTAGCATTGCCTGCTAGTTCTACTAAATCAAAGTCATCAATAGTTAAACGGAAAAAAGGACTGTTTGGCGGTAGCAAAGTCATTAAGAGTTTAGAGGCTAGGTTGTTGACACCTCTCGCACCCACTGCTTGGTAAGGTGTATCATACTGGGTTGAACCTGTATGACCATCTCTAGGCATGAGGGTGGGGATCGTTAGTTCTGCACAAGTCCTAGCTCTAGTTAAGAATACATCACGATCCGATGCCATATTCTCGTAGGCTTTGGCTGCGCCTTGATCGTAATTCATAGGTCAATCCTTATTTATTAATCGTTAAGCCTGAACCTTGTGACGAGGATGCCACTTGCACATCTGCACCTCTTCGTAGCTTCTTCTTGCCCATACGCTTCTTCTTCATCTGTGTAGCATTAGAGTCTACAGCGTTGCCGATTTCATCAGGGGCTTCGTTAGGTTTTGGAGGTGGTGCTGGTGGCTTAGGGGCTTTAGGTGTACTTGGTAAACACATAGCTACATCTCATCTGGTTTGTCATCATCAAGGATAAACTCCATGCGCTCAATGACGGATTGTTGACCCTGTAAGTAGGCTATAGCATCAGGAGTTACACCTAGCTTGCGGGGTAGTTTGTTCGGAAAAAGCTCTTTGAAGTGATCAACTAGCTCCTTACTTATGAAAAGTTTTTTATCTAAAATATTCATTTGTTACTCCACAATGGGTACTTTAGAAACATCACAATGAAATCAAGGACTTATGATTCTAGTATTTAGCCTTCTTATCGTTTGTTTTCTGACCAATGTTTACCTTCAAGTTCTTGCTAATGTTATCAAAGGCTACATCACTCATGTTTAATCCCATGCGGTCAGTGAGTAGAGACAAGGAGCAGAGGATGCTCCCTATATCTTCGTTCACCTGTTCTTTGAAATTGTAAGGCTCACCTTTAGCTGATCGTTCTTTAACCTTCTTTGCTAGCTGCCCTATATCAGCGGCCATCTGTAGAGTGAGGTACTCTAAGTTTATCCCTTCGGGAATGCCAGCGGTTTCGTTACTCTTCATCTGGTAGTAATCAAATCCTTCAAACATACCAGCTAAGTAATCATAGTTAATAAACATTACCAGTTCTTCCCTTTAGTTTTTTCCATTAGCTCTACCATCTTGTTCAGATACCACATAGCTTTACGTGCATCTTCGATAGGCTTACCCTTTTCCCACAACCGTGTACTCGTGTACTTTAGTACATTACCATGACAGTATGCAATAGCATCATACTCGCCAAGGACATCCACGATGTAGTCGATGGTTTCTATGTTACCTTTGTTGTAGTGTGGTGGGTGATCAACGGCATCTTTAACTGCCATGCTTACTGCATTCCAATCAGCGGGTGTTGCATCATCTATGCTGCCCATAGTTTTACCTCCTTCGTTTTAAAATCATATTCACCGTCACGCAGTATACGTGCCAGCCTCGCATTCTCGATAGCAACCTCACTACTGAGGCCATGCTTTTGGTACGTCATTACAACTGTCTGCCATGTAGCACCGTGTTGTGTTAAGACTCTATCAGCTTTAACTGCACCAACAGTGGGGCAACCCTTATAGTTGTCAGTAGTATCCCCTATTAAACTTTGGCTTAGAAAGTGATAGTCAGCTTCTTCTTCATC
>Ga0181395_1000369_pt1 | contig 18939 bp, 7 predicted proteins | sample 18SPOviralmetaG_FD_130124 | JGI IMG/M metagenome (GOLD analysis project Ga0181395, IMG submission 130124) | Marine viral communities from the oligotrophic San Pedro Time Series (SPOT) site, San Pedro Channel, CA, USA - 18 SPOT_SRF_2010-12-16 | ecosystem: Environmental > Aquatic > Marine > Strait...
TAAATCAACTGTTAGATTAAATGATGGTTGAAAGTATGGTAAGATTTGCTCGACAATTTGTAGAGCATCATCATTTAATTTTGCAAGTATGTTTAATTCAAATCCAATATTATATGGAACAGGCATAAAAACTTTTTTTATATTATTCCCATCAGATGCTTTAAATGTTTGAGTAATTCCAGTTTTTCTTGAAGAATCATATGATACATTATTCATCTCAAATGACATTCGAGGAAGAGTGATCCCAACTGGTTTATTCAAATCTGCCTGTTGTTCCAATCTTGCAAGAAATTTTTGTGAAGGACCATATGCTAAAGGAACTTTTAATTCACTATAAGTATTACCTGCACTGTCATCATGACGAATACTAATAGAATTAAAAAGTGTTCCAAAAGTAACAATTGTCTTTCTAATTATTTCGTGATAGTAATAAGTTCCTAACATTAAAATGTACCAAATGGATTATTTTCTGAGAAATCAATGATTGCATCAGCTTCTGTTTCGATTTCATCACCTTTATCATATTTATCAGCAAATTCTGCAGACTCAATAAAATCAACGGTATAACTTGCGGATGATGCAGATCCAACTATTACATCACCTGCAACAAAATTTCCATTTGTTGTTCCCAGTTTTAATGTGTTTGTAACTACATTCCAAGATTTAACTCTTGCTGTTGCACTTGATCTTGATCCAGTAACGATTTCGTTAAATTTGAATGTTCCAATACCTGTAATTACTGGTGGAGCAGAGACTGTTGCAATCCCAGTTCCACTAGTATATCCAATACCAGCATCAGAAATTAATACCTGTGTGACTGTATTTGCAGCACTAACTAAAACTCTTCCTGTAGCAGTTCCAACTCCAGATATCGGAGTTCCGAAGAATAAAGTTGGTGCTATTGGATATCCATCTCCTGCTGATGTAATTGTCACTGTTCCAATACCAGCAGAATCTGTGACTAGTAAAGCAGTTCCTGCTGCACCTACTCCATGAGTTGTTGATCCTACTCCAATAGTGGTAGATGTTGCACTTATAATTGTAACAGTTGGTGTAACAGTGTATCCAGCACCAGCATTTGTAAGTAATATTTCTTTTACTGAATTAACACCATTTATTGATGTTGTAATTGCAACAGCAGTTGCATCAGTTCCACCTGCAGGTGCAGTTCCTATTGCTACAGTTGGAACCTTATCATAATCATATCCATCCTCATTGAGAAATATTTTACGAATATATCCAGATGTAGTGGATACACCCAACGTAGCTGTGGATCCACTGGATAATAATTTAAGTGTAGTGATATATCCTTGATCTGCAAGTGCATCATCAATACTTTCATTGGTGGTGCTTAATTGTTCAACACCTCCAAACTCATCTTCAAGTTCATATAGTTCACATCTAAGTTCGTAAACATAATTTTTACCTAATTGATAAAAAGGTTTTTCATGCTCTACAAATTTAACTTCAAAAAATCTTTGTCCTAATGGGAAGAAAATTAAATCACCTTCACTAGGTCTACTTGTAACCTCAATCTCACCATCTGGTGCGCTGACTAAAAATGGAGAAATAAAGTCTTCCCACCTTTCTCTTGAAATAGTTATTATTAACTCATCTTTCAAACTCATACCAAACTTTGTCATAATATCACCAGCACCACCATAACCATCAAAAGTATTCACATATGCTTCTATTGCATAGTTATCATTGAATGTTGAAGATTGAATTTCCGTAAAAATACTATCTTTATTAACAATTTTTCGAGGTAGATACATTACCTCAACACCATAAATTTTTAACTGTTCATTAATTAAGTCCTGAACAAGTCTTTGCTCACTTTGTGATCCTTGTAGAAAAAAGGGATTTAACGCCATTATAATTAACCTATAAAATCAAGAGGAGGCATTTCATACTCTTTCACAATTCTCTCTCTTATTATATCCATTTCTTTCTCCGCATCATCATATATTTGTCTTCCATTTAATTCTAATCCACCTGGTAATTTGACACCCTGAAACTTTATAAGATTTTGCCCCCACTGTCTTTTTATAAGTGTGGTAAGATATAATTTTACAAATGGATCATTGTATATTTGTGTAAATGAATCAGGATCTAAAGCACGGTAACAGTCAAGAACAATAAAACTATCTACTTCTTGTGAAGACCAGTCAATATCAAGATATAGTCTGTCTTGTCTTCTATTAAATCTAATTTGTTTATCAGTTGTTAGTAAGAAATCTATATCCTCCAAATAACTTTTTGTCATAGCATATTGTAGAAGATTTACTGAATTAAAGTAGTATAAGTCATTTAAAAATAATTGATACTTAATACTAAACATACCACCAGATATTGAACTAGTATCAAATTTAAATACTTTTTCTACACCAATTACCGAATCTGGAACTTGAATAAAGTTAGACGTTTCATAAAAATTTGATGTAACTGTTCCTAGACCACTTATATTTGTAGAATTTACAGTGGTGGTTACAATTCCAACTCCAGAAGTTCCTGATGCCTTCCCCCTATCAATATCATCCTGAGTAATTTTATATTTTAAATACATTCTTTCAACACCTTCATAATTTCTTTCTTGAAAATATTGAATGGTGTCATCAACTAAATCATCTACCTGATCATCATCTACGTTTACTTCTAAAACTGGTGCACCCAATTTTCGAAAACAATAGTCAATAAGTCCTTGTCTAGTACTTGGTTTAGCCATTAAAATGCACCTCCATCTATTAATCCAGCAGTAAGTGTTCCATCTACAAAAACATTGTTAGTAAATGTTGCTATCGCACCAAATGTAGCAATACCAGCAGTTACAATTAATCCTCCAGTGTTAATCCTTATTCCAGATCTAGCAGTAATAAGACCCACAGAATCGACATTCGTTACATCTTCATAAGTAAGTGTTCCTGCAATAGAAACATTACCCTTAAATTCAGCAAGACCTGTAAAAGTAGATAATCCTGTGATATTTAGATTTCTTGCATCAAATTCATCAAAAGTTAAATCACCTCCGACAAATAAATTTCTACCAACATATAAATCACTAACTGTGGTAGTAATTCCTGTAAAGGTAGAAACACCAGTTACATTTAATTTATCTAATGTAGCACCACTATTTACATTTAAACCAAGATTGGCATTAACAGCAGATGAAAATGTAGAAAGACCAGTTACAATTAATTCACCAAGCTTTAAACTAGATAGAGATGATATTCCAGATACATCCAGTGAAGTAACTGATGCAATACCACCAATTACATTTTTAGAAGTAACAGCGCTGATTGATCCACCACCTGCACTGGCAAGTATTTTTACTGCATCTGATTGTCCGACCCTAACTTTAATAGGCATTATCGAGTTACTCCCTCCCTTACGAGCACAGATCCCTCTACAACTCTTGTTTTTTCACTTGCTGCATTTGTTATCACAATATCATACACATATCGACCTGGTTTAGGCACAGCAGATGCTGTTGCTGATAAACTGATCAATACTTTACCTGCTGCAGCATCTGACACTAATGTAGTAAAATCATGTTTTGTGCTACTTCCAGCATGTTTTCTGAATTGAGCTGCTACTGTAAATCCATCTAAATTTAAGGGAGCAGAATCATCACTCTCTGCCAACTCAAAAGTTTGACTAAAAGTTGATCCTGCATTTACAATTAAATTCGAAACATATACGGCTGCCATCTACTTAAAATAATATTTTCTAATTATATTTATGTCTTATTATTGCCATCTACTAAAATTTTAAGTAATGACTTAATTTCATCTATATCTTTTTTCATATTATCAATTTCACTTTTTTGATTTTTTCTAATCTCTAATGATTTTACATATTGAGAATATCCATGATCATCACAATTGATAATTGCATTTGTTGTTGGATCTCTATAAAGATGTGTGTGTCCTTTAACTCTTATCATTTTACTGCAATGGTTCTTAGTGAGGATATTCTTGGTGGTTGTGCTTGATTTGTTCCTGACATAACTATTTTAATAGTGTATCCTGTAAATTCAGGTAAATTGTCAGCAGTAAATTGATATTCCTTCATGTCAGATTCAGTAACATTAATACCAGAATTTGGAGTTACACGACTATCAGGTCTACCATCATTTCTTGATGTATCGACTACTGTAAACCCATCATCATTAATAGTAGTTATATTTCTAAATCCAGGAAATAGTTCAAATGCCTGTTCAATCTCACTTGAATCTGGTCTAATTAAACTATATAAAACCCTAAAGTCAGATGATGCTGGTCTAAATGCCGACAATATAACTTTTAAAGAAGTTGCAGGTTTTGTTAATGAAACAGTGTTTGAAACATATATTGCAGCATGTGGGTCATCTAAAATTGAATTTACTCTGCTATCATCAGCATAGTTATCAAGACCAATAGGATTGTTTAACCTATTACTTATAAATTCTGTAGATGAACCTCTATTAAGATAAACTACTGGTGATATATTTTCATCATTACTTGTTAGATTCAAAACTGTGGTGAATGATTTAGATGATGGTAAAGCAGATAAATATTGATCTTCATTTACTTTTGAAGCAACAACCTGAATTGTATCTAAAATATTCAAAGTATTAAGTTGTACACTTTGAAATCCTTCATCAACAAATGATTTTTCACTACCATCAACACTTGTTCCTGTAACTGTTCTTATCGTGGCATCTATGCCTGTTCTAGCACCAGATATACCTGTGGGGGTATCTATCTCATATCTAGGAATTAAAGACCCATACAAGATATTCTGAGATGCTTTAACGTCATTTCCACCAACAAATGATTCACTTGTAAATGATAATTGTGGTTCAGTAGCAGAATCAACTGATCTATTTTTTCCGTTTGTTGATCTATCAAAAGAAACATAGTAATCATCAAGACCAGATAAAGAAGAATTAGAGACTTGTCTTGTTCCAACCTCCAATCTTCTAATAGATACACCACCAACTTCGTGTTTTCTAACTATAGAATTAATTCTGTGATCAGTAACAATAGTATTGTCAACACCTCTCTGATTTCCAGATACAGTTGCAATATTTAGAACACCATTTCCAATAGCTCTATATCCAATAATTTCATTTCCAATTTTGACATAACCTGTATTTGCTGCTCCAACAGCAACACCTTCAAAATTTACAAATTGTGATGTAGATCCAACACTTATAACAGCAGATTCAGTTTTTAAAAGTGCAGAACTTAAAATAGTAGGTGTTGTATCAGATTCAATATCTATAAATTGAACTTTGCTATCATCAGAATACATACCATGATTAAAATGAGAAACATTAATTACGTTACCTGAATTTATTCCACCAGTAAATACGACTGTATTATCACGAATCTCACCTGTTGCTCCCATTGCAACCTTAGTCACTGTTCCTGCTGAAAGTTCATCAAAATATTTAATTTGAGCAGCATTTTTAAATGATGTGGTATCCCCTTGTATATTTGTTAGATATAAAGTATCAACACCTTGTATGGCTGAAATTGTTATAGTTCCATCTCTACCTTGATTGGCAGCACTACTTGTAACAATACCAACCACATCACCCACCTTATATCCATTTCCAGGTGCAGTTATAGATGGATTACCACTGATAGAATTACCAGATATATTTAAATCTAATTTTAATCCAGAACCTTGTCCTGTAATCGCAAACGTATCAACATTATTGGTGGCAGATGCTGTATTTGAATAATTAGATCCTCCAGTTAGAAGTGAAACTCCATCTGCAGAACTTCCAGTTCCTACAATCACAGCAGTGCTGCTATCATTTGTAGCAGATATTTTTCTACCTGCTGCAAGTTTTTGATTCACTGTTACATCATAATTAGTTGTAATACCAATTGAACCTGTTTTTGGTAAAGTTAAAATTGGGTTTTCAAGTAATGTTGGAATGTAACCATTTCTTGTGTTTAATTTAGGATTATTAAAGAATACAGACCCTTGAGTTGATGTGAATTTTGCTTTGTAAATTTTAAATGTTATATCTTGAGTTTGATCCTCAGTCCAAAGAGAACCATTCTGTGATTTAAATAATGCACCAGCAGCATATTGAGTGGTGTATAGTATAGATGCTCCAGGAGATGCGTCTGCAATAGTATTTGCATTGACTGCTGGTTGCCCATGTCTTCCTGTCCAAACGTTGTATGCGGTGCTCTGAGGAGCAACCAACACAAATGAATATGTTTCACCTGGTGGTAAATATACTGGATCAGGGAATGTGAATTTAGTTGGTATACTTGCTGTAACAGAATCTGCTTGGATTAATTCAATTTCATTACCATTTGCATCAGTTCCTTTTGGTTTTAAATTTTTACTTCTTCCTATGACTACCCTAGAAGGTCTAGCATCACCTGTTGTAGTTCTTATTTCACAACGAATAGGTGTATTTGCAACAGTATCCACTGTGGCAAAATAAACTTCGACTGCAGTTACAAAAGCACCATTTTTATCTTTATTTGCATCTTTGGCACTTGGTGCTTCCACATTACCACCAACGGTAAATGTTTGTGCTAATGGATCATCATCTTCTGCTATAACTCTAGTATCAATAAAGTTTGTAGTTTCAGTTATTGTTGTAGTTAACGTAATTGTATCTTGGAATTGTTCTACAGTTCCAGTAGCAGTATAATTACCTTCTGCAAATATAACTCCAAATTTCTGTGTTGGTTCCACATTTTCATTTGAAGGACTTGTTGTTATCTTAACTGTTTTAGATCCTGTAGAGACTCTTACTGGTGGAGATGGTTGTGTATAAGGGTCACGAATAAATATTGAACCGATAATTTCTCCATATGCGTCTGTTATTAATCTTGTATCTTTTACATATGCAGTCGCTCCACTCTCCTGTCCAATCAATTGACTATTTTTGGATACATAACCATAATATTGACCCTGTGACTCTTCAGACAATGCTTTAGTGTCTACGTTTAAAACAGTTGATGACTGACTATAATTTTTGGAAATTTTATTTACACCTAAAGAATAGGGATCACTAAAATATGCCTCTGAAGGGTTGTTAAATGATCCATCTTTGTGGTCAGGTTGACACACTCTAAAGACCGCAATTACGTTTCCTTGATCATTTAGTGCTCTTACGGTTTCACCTATCTTGAATGTTCCATTTGATCCATACTCTGTGCCATTTAAAACTGGTGTAATTTCAAGTAATTTTGGAACTACATCAAATATTCTTTGCCCATCCATGAATAAGTATGTTTGAACATAGTCCACAAATCCTTCTGCAACAAATTGTATGTTGGAGGATCTTATAAAATCATCTGCACTATTTGCTACTAAATTATTTTGAACTTCTCTTGTGGTATTTGATGTTCTTTCAACACTGGTTTCCCGAAAAGTTTCCCTACCATCTAGAAATCTTCTCCTAGCAAAATTTTGGAGTACTTGAGTTCCTCCCCAACCACGAAATTGTCTTGCTGCTCCTATGTCTGTGATTGTCCTATTTTGAAAAGTTCCTTGCCTTCGAACAATTCCTGTCTGTCTTATAATTCTGTCTGGAAGTTGAACTGATCTTGTCCAAATATCTCTCTGTGGTTCCAACTCAACATCACCAGTAAACACTGGAAGTTCATATGGGTTAACATTACAAGTTTCTGTTGCATAAACTTGTGTAATCCATTCAACCTCTTCATAGTTTAATGTGACAAGATTTCCTGTCTTTTTAACATTTGAATCAAATAATTCAAAATCAGTATTATAATCTAAGGTATCAAGGTTAATACTTGTTGCAGGTGTTAATTCAGATGATAATGTTTCTCTATTTCTAAAAGGTGTTAGCAATCCTCGATCTGGATTTACTTGAACAGATGATAAATTTCTATTGATAAAATTATAGTTTTTAAATGGATCTACAAAGAATCCAGTTTTAAATCTGTTTCTACCCTCTTCATCCTGTATTTGGAAAGTTTCAGCATTTACTTCTAAAAGAGATAATGTAGTTGTTTCCTCTAAATTAGAAACTCTTGATTCAATATCACCAATATCTCTCATTGTAAATCTTCTATTATCTACTATAGATATTTGTGCATCTTGAGGATTATAAAGATATGGTGGCAATGTAATTGTTGCCAAATCCATTGCATTATTGATGCTTGCTGGTGTCTTTGGACTGAGTGTTGATATACCCTTTTGATATACAAAGTCACCAAATTTGTTAAGGTAAACTTTATCTATTCTTGGTAGATAATACTCATAATTAGATACTGAATTTTCATTTGGAGTTAGATATCTAGATACTGATGTGCCACTAAAATCTCTTTGAGAAAACTCAAAAGGAGATCCAGTATCAGTAGAAGGATCATATACAGAAACTCTAGGTCTAAAATCAAATGTATCAGTAGCTCTTATATCACCTATTGAAGGAACATCATTTGTATATCTTTCCTTATCATAACTCCTGACGGTAAATACATCACCTTCATCATCACTTGCAACAGTATAGTGATCAAATACAATTATTAATTGTCCAGTAGGTTCTGGAACTTTTCTATTTCTAACTAATCTAGAATAATCATAATATTCATTTTTTTGTCCTTTATTTAAAGTAAATGAACTAGTAATATTTTTATACAAACCAATTGTAATTGATTCAATATCAGTCTTAATATTTGATTCTTCAAATACAACTGAGTCTCCTACACCAAATTTACCAGAAGTAAGATATACTATCTCTAATGTATTTGATGTTGGTTTTGAAACAACTCTTGCAACTACTTTTGAATCTTGATTTACTATATTTTCACCAATAACAGAATCTTCATTTACATTTGCAGTATTACTAAAAACTAATTTATCTAATGTTGGAGCATTTATACCTGTAGATTCATAAACTGCTAAGAATTTAACAACATCAGGATAGTTTAAAGATATTTCTCCATCCTGAACTCTTAATCCATATCGAGCATCAAAAGTTAAACCATCCTGAATTTGAGTGGTTCCGTCTCCTTGACCCCCTACAGCAATACTTCCAGATGTATCATATTTTGATCTAGTTACATTTATTTTTTGACTTCGAGTATAAGTTTTTAACTTTGATTTTACTTTACTTTTTGTAAGAGTAACCTGTGCTACTTGTGAAGCGCTTCCACCAGCAACATTTCTAATTACAATTTCACTACCATTACCATATTCAAAAGTATCATTTGTTATAGTAGCTGGAACTCCATTAGATGCATTAAAAACAGAGTATTTTTCTTGGTCAAATGTATCAAATATAATATTTGGTATATCTGGTATATCATTTGCTGCATTGATAGTTAAATCACCATTACCATCAGTGCTTTTAGTTACTTGTGATGTAATTGTCAACTTAGAATCTGTTAAATCAACATTTGCTATATTTGGATCCGCTAAAGGAACAATAAGTGCTCCAGAACCTCTAACGAGGGGTGCACCTATAAACATTGTAACTGTTTCTTCACTTGGGAAACCACCATCAAATAGACCAGTAACAGTTCCAATACCTGTTATTGACATAGAAGATCCATCATTTGCAACAGATACAACTTTATTATAAGTTTCTGTGCTAAATCCTGATCTAGTATATCTAACTATTGAACCTGTATTTACACCATTAAACGATCTTTGTCCTGATGTAACAACATTATTTTTAATTGTAACTTGACTAATACCATTAGGCATCTGAAATGTTTCTAAAACTGTATCAACGTTAAAATTACCTGTATCAGATAATCCTCTTACATCTTGTATTGTATGTGCTGTTACAACTCCTACAGTTCTTGGGGAATCAACACCATTAATTTGTATTTGTTCACCAGTAGAAAAACTTCCTGAAGTCTCATTCAATGTAATTGTTTGTGCACCACCTCCAGCATCAACCGCAAACCCACTTGCCCCACTTCTTTTTCCCTTAACAAAAGAACCTTTTGGCAATTCTGTATTGCTAACAGATTGATTTAAAAATATATCAGTATTTGTCTGAATATCAAATAATCTTAGTTCCCAATTTGTTTTACTACCTTCATATGGTGCGTCTTCTAAATTAAATGAATATACTCTTGCACTTCCTATATTTCCTCTACCAGAGTCAGATTTAAAACCATCATGTAGTTTAACTACACTTCCTTGAAGAGCTAATCCTTCAGCACCACCTGATGAAGGGACGTTAATCCTCAACAAGTTACCCATCTCAAAACCAATACCAACATCACTTCTGATACCAACATCTCTTGGTTTATCAACATCTATTATGGTTGTTCCAACCTTTTCAATTTCATATCCTTTTACATATGCTTCACCTGTAGATAATTTCAAGCACATCAAATCATCTGATGGTGTATTATTTTCATCTGTCGTATCATCATTAAAAAATAATCCACCATTTCCTAAACCATTATTCAATGAATTAAAAATACCCATTTGAAATGGTTCTACACTATAATCTCCAGATTCATCAAATGTTCTTTCTGCCAGATAATCACGAATTTTATTATAATCACTTTTTGTTTGTAGTTTTTTTAATTTTCCTTCATCAGTTCTCAACAATTCGATGAAGTCTGCACCAGTATTATCTGATAATGATCTTTTAGATAAGGTTAATTTTATTTTTAATCTATCAGCACCAGGTGCTGCGAAGTTACTAAATCCTTTGGCATTATCAAATAAACTATTGTCTTCTTTTGCATTAATAATTAATTCTTCAACATCTAATCCAACTTTATATGAAGGTTCATTAGTATAATGATCTAATATTATAGTTTGATCTGAAACATTTACAAAAAACCCTCTTACAAAATATATTCCTTGTGAAATAAAAGCAGCAGAACCTACTGCAGTCGCATCTGTAGAAATTAAAGATGCAAAAGGAGTATTGGCATTGATTGTGGAATTTCCATATACTACATTTTCATTACAACTTAAACTTTCACCATCAGTGAAACTGCTAAATTCTGAATTTTTATCAGCACTCAAATAATTTACATATAATGTAACATCATTAACATTAATATTATCTGGGAGTGCAATAAATTTAACAACAGCTTCAATTCCAGATTCGCCACCTTTAATTCTCTTTCCTAAAAAATTATTAATGTAAACTGATATATCAATACTAAAATTAGTAATATTTAACTTTACAGCACTGAATTGTGTATCAAATCCAACTCCACCAGGTATTACCATTGAACCTTCTTTGAAGACATGATCTCCAAAATTTTCAACTTGATTTTGTAATATTGATTGTAATTGTGTTAATTCTCTAGCTTGAACTGGAAATCCAGGCTTATACAATACCTTATAAAAGTTCTTATCACTTTCAAAGTCATCATAGTATGGACTTGCATTTAAATTAATTTTTTGTGCCATTTTTTTTAGAATTCCAGAATGATTTTAACGTCTTCTTTTTGTCTTACATTTCTAGTGACTTCTTTTCGGTTGTCAATGTAAATTATATCACCTGTCTTTTTATTTATTTCAGGATCAGCCAGACCATTTTTAAATTCAACACCTAAGTTGATATTTTTATTACCAACAGTTGTAGTTATACCTTGAAAATCTTCATCTACCGATCCTGAAAATACAAGATTACCACCCGATTTACAAAAAATTGAATTTCCACTAGATTCAAAAGACAATTGACTTGCTGTAGCATCCATATTCGCATAATCAGTTGTATCATTAGTGCTCTGATTCAAATTCAAAGATCTATCTTGAATATATTTTAGAACAAATGTATCTTGATCATATGATGCAATTGTTCCTGATGCAATAGTATCACTAGATGACATTTTTTGAGTAATACCCAAACCAACTAATTGATCAAAAGTAACACCACTAGGACTAATCGCAGAAGTTAATTTTATAGATGATAAAGATGAAAACTGAGATGTTGTTAAAATGCCTGATGTAGGTTGTTCTGGATTTTTAATTATACCGACTTGACCAAAATGAGTATCAGTTGGAAAATCTTTTGTGGAATCATCAAAACGAGAATAAACTAAAACCTTATCAGCACCAAGTTCATTGTAGATATCAAATCCATGACCCTTGGATGGAGGAATAATTGGTATTAAATTGGCACGTTCACTTTCAATTCCATTAAAACTCACACTAGATAAATCAACCATTGCGAAAGTATAACCAAATCCACCAGCAGTAACTATAACATTTGTAATTATATTACCATCAACAGTGACTAATGCTCTCGCACCAGTTCCGTCTCCAAGAATGTTACATGAATATGATCCATCAGTATAGTTATTACCTTGATTTTTAATATAAACCGTCTTTATTTGGTTTTTATTAATATCAGAGTCTCCCGATTCTCTTACTGATTGTATTTGAGGATCTGTTGAGGTTGACCAATCATTCGGTAAAATGATATACTCAATAGAATCAAACTTTACAACATCACTAGGACTAACTGTAAATAGATATTTCCATATGTAAGGATCCTGTGTTCCAGCAGCTGCTGGTTCTAAATCAGTAAATGTTGGTTCATCTAAAGATTCAACAGCTTTGGCATCTGCTGTGCCTGGTTCACCTAAACTACCATTATCTAAACAAATATAAACTTTAAATTCAGAAGTTATAACATAGTAATTGGTTTTATATAAACTTCCACTTTTTGAAGTAGGTGCTTCATTATCAACTGGTCGATAATCATGTCGATACATATCATATGACTGATTAGCAACCCATGAATGTTTTTTTACAACTCTTCTAAGATTTGCAGCAGTTATTTTTTTACCGAATAGTGAAGTATTTCTATAATGAGATAAGTATTCTTGATTGTCAATAGGACTTGGAGTATTAGTATTCCAAGTGTCTGTTCTACCAAAACCTGTTGCGTTTGGATTTGGTAGTCCTAAAAATACATAATAAGAATTATTAGAATCTAATACAGAGTCTACAAAATTACCTGCGTTTGCTATTCTAAATTGATCTGTTACTACGGCGGGCATATTAATAGTTTTTTAGATATTTATACAACATTTTTTAGTTACATTCATTTATACATCATTCAGGTTGTAAAGAACCAGTTTGATCGAATGTTTCTGCTCCACCTATTCTCTTAATTGTTGGGAATGTTGATATACCAACTCCTGTCGTTACTCCAACAGTATTACCAGTCACTCCAATTGATATGGGATTAGATCCCCTTACAAAACCAGATATTTTACCAACTGAGTATTTACCAACTGGACTTGTTGCACTACCAGTGCTAGTTAAACCTGCAGTAGCAGTTCCTGAGTGAATTAAACATGTAATAATTCCAACTCCTGATGACACTACGTGAGGATTACCTGCCACAATATAAATGTTATCAACAAATGAAACACCAAGTCCCACAGTGTCAGAATTAACACCACTAGTATTAATTGAAGTAAGACCAGATCCACAACGAGTATCAAAGATGTAAATTGGATTTCCAATAGAGATTGGATCAAATGTGGAAGTGTTATCACCTCTAATATCAAATTTAAGACCTAATTTACCTGATAAGGTTGTTGTTCCAATACCACTAATCTTTCCAGTATTCGTTTGTATACCTAAAACAGTTCCACTTGCAGTTGTTACATCTTCAAAAGTGTTAGAATATGTAAATGGACTTGATATTAAAACTTGAGGTGCTATAGTATATCCCAAACCTGCATTATTTGGAACAATAGATGTAATGGTACCTCCAGCACTAATGGTTGCGGTAGCTGTTGCAGTGCTCCCAACTCCAACAATTGGATTTCCAGCATCTATCTTACCCAAGTTAGCTCGTATGGTTTCTGGTGGTGCTGATATTTTGACAGTAGGTGCAATCGTATAACCAGAACCAAAATTAGAAGTAGTGAATCCTGTTACAGTTCCTGCTGTAGAAACATTAGCAGTTGCTTTGGCTGTTGTAAAATCAATTTGATTTCTCTTAGAAAGTGAGAATGCGAATGATGGATCACTATCACCTTCATAATTAAATATGTCTGTGCTATCAACGAATAATGTGGTATCAGAAATTGATAAATTACTAATTACTTTTGCTGTAGGTGTAATTCTTGGTTCAAGACTCCTTCGTTTTTTAGAAACTAAGACTTTATTGATTACTTTATCTTCTTTTTGTTTAATTAAAGATAAAGGACGGAAAACATCTTCATTTACACCCCTTCCAAGATAAATGTTTGTTTCTAATTTTTGAGATGTATTCAAATTTAATACTGTTCTTTTTTCCTGATTTTTAATAGTTCCAATTCCAGATACTTGAACTTCATCACCAGGTTCAATAGTTAAAGTTTGTGCAAGGTTCACTATGGAATCTTCACCAGAGGTTCCTTTGTAGAACAATATGGTAACATCATCCTCCCCTAATAATGGTTCTGCAAAACTTATAAGATTACCACCAACAATAGTATAATTTGATTGGGGTTCTTGAATCACACCATTTACAATAACTAAGAATACATCTTCAATTTTAACACTTGATTGTAATGATTGATTTAATTCTACACTTACTAATTGTCTATTAACAAATAATGAGAAATTAGTTTTCTGCCCATCTTGAAGATCTTTAATTGAATCAATATAATCAAAATCACCAAATTGCCATAAAGCAAAAGCATCATTATATGTTTTTTCGACAGTTAAGGTAGATCTTTCGAGAAGATTATTTAATCCCCTCTCAGTAACCAATCCGACTGGTTCTATAACATCACCTTCTTGGAATGCGAATCCCTTATTAACTATTTCATATTCAGATACTTCAAATAAAGTTGATCCTATACCTGTTACTGGTTTTACTATTGGATTGACTCTTAGATCAGTGCCAGTAATAGTTGTGATACCTAATCCACGTCTTGAAATACCTCTAACTTGTAAATTAGAGTATGATGGTTCAGAAACAAATATTTGTGGATCTTGGTAATTGGTTCCTCCACCACCTACGATTGTAAATGCTAATGTTCCACCAACACCCACTGACGCAGTAACTGTTCCTCCAGTTCCAACATTAACTCCAACATTAACACTAAATGTATTATCATCTATTTTTGTGACTGCTAATGTTTCACCTGAAGCTGGATCAGTTGATCTTGGATATGGATGAACAGTTTCAAAATTATCCCTTGAACATGAGAATAATATACTTGCATCTGTAATTGTAATAGTATTGGAATTTGTTAAACCATGATTTGGAGATGTGAATATTAATATTCCTGTTACAGGATCATATGAAGCATTTGTAGGTGTCAAATTACCTGCTGATGTTATGGATATTGCATTTGTATTTGCAGATATGAAACGATGTTCATATCCAAGATCTTGAACAGTAACTCCAATTGAGACTATGTTATTATATCCAGATCCAAATGTTAATTTGGGGAAGAATGGATATGCGTCACCAGCAGTTGTGCCTGAACCAGTGTAATTAAATGTTGTATCAGTTTTTCCAACACTAATACCAAAAATATTTGTGGCACCAACAGATACTATTTGGAATTCAGATTTTTTAAGTGTTAGAACGGGACTGAAACCTATATTATCAATCAACACAAAATCATTTGAATTTTTAAATTTATGCTCATTCTTTGTTCTGATTGACATTATTCCAGTAGATTTATTATAAACTGCATTTTCAACTATCAAATCAGATCCACTAAATGCAACTCCAACAATGTCTGTTATTGATCCACCTACATTCACTAGTGGTTTAACTACAGCAGGAACCAAAGGAGCATATCCCAATCCATTCACAGTATTTCCTATTGATATAGGAACACCACCTCTTGGTAATTCGTTAGTATTAATATTATTTGAGGTAAATACAGATCCATCATTAGATGTAATTCCTGTAAATATAACAGTCGTTACCCCAGTTGCACCACTACCACTTTCAATCAATTTAAAGTTTTTATTAGGATTGAGTTCAGTAGATGGTGATTGGAATATTCCATTTATAAACAATATGCCTGATCCACCAGTTGATCCAATTCCAATTGTATTTGCACCACCAACCTTCAAAGTAAAACTTGATGTAACTCCTGTAAACTGATCCGATACATCATCATATATGGCATTTGATTCATAATTATTTCTAAGATATACCCTTCCAGAAAATTTAGAAGTTGCAATATCTAAATCATTTATATTCTTACTTTTAGTTATGTCACCTCTTGGGGGTTTAGTAAAGAATAAGTCTTTACCTACAATATTATATGATCCTCTAAATCTAGAAACTGTTGTTCCATCTGCGTGTGTTGTCGGAGATGTTCCAACAAAAGATCTGTTGACTTGAACAGACTTAAATGTTCCTGATGATCCAACAGTACCTCCACCTGTGGTAGCAAAACCAACTCTAACAACTTCCATGAGTTCATCATCTACCTTTAGAATATCAGATACGGAAATTGTAGATATTCCACTTAAATGAATTATAGTTGTAGCTGCTCCAATCTGAGATCCTACATTACTATTCAATTCATGTGTCACATCAGTTCTTATCAGTGGATATTGTGCTACATCATCAATTACGATTAAAGCTTTTTCATTTGATTGTGCCATACTAAACTCATGAGCATTACCTTCACCAGGACTCATGAAAGTAACAGCTGTTCCTGCCTTTGTGGTTGATATAAAGAAAGAATCATTTTGAGAATTTACCACAAATACTTTTGAAGGTAAGGTATGAATACCAACTCCAGTTAATTTGTATTGAAGTGCAGTAGATCCAACTCCTACAAAAGTTGATTTTGGTTCATAAACTAATTCTTCATTATTCCTGAAAAAATGATTTGGTATGGTAAATTTACCAGTTCCCTGATTTAACACTGAGGATTGAGAAGGATCAAAAGACTTACCAAATATTGATACAGAGTTAGTTTTAGGTGTAAACTGTGTTCTTTTTATTCTATCACCACTTATAGAATTATATAAAACAACAGAATTACTTTCACTTACAACACCATAAGTTAGATCTTCTGGAACATTTACGGTATCCATTTTTGTGTAGAAACACTGATTCAATGAAACTACTGTTGTTACTCCAACTACATTATCAGGGAAAAACTCAATTAAGAAATTACTTCCAGATAACTTAGCACCAAAAGTTCCTAAACCAGATGATGAATCATATTCTGATGTTTTATCCTTTGTAACTGATAATGATCCAGATTGTTGTGCATATGCATTCACTCCATCATGTAAGAATAATACCTCATGAATTGCTTTAGATGAACCTATACTTACCTCAACATTAGATTTTACGGCATTAAACAGTGCATTGTTTAATGTGCTTAATGTTGAAACACCAATGTTGCTAGTTGATACTCCAGAATACAATACTGTTCTTTCTGATTCATCCTCTTGATTAATTGATTTAAATCTATATGTTCCGTCTGCGACACCAGTAGTTCCTATACCAATTATTTTTGATTTTAACTTTAATCCTGTTGAACCATTATTTTCATAACTTAAAATGAAATTACCACCAGATACTGATGAAGTAATAATTCCCAATTGATTTAATGATAAAGGAGTATTGTCAGAAGATACATATTTTTCTGATAGGAAAGTATCAGTGCTTGAATGGGATATGAACGTTTCTACCAGATTACTTTCAACTTCAATATTATCCACTACATGTATCATTGCATACACGGATTCAAAATTACTCACTGGGAAAGTAGCAATAGTAGTGGTTATTCCAGCAGGACAGACTTGAATTCTAGAAGTAAGATTAATTGGTCCTATAGAAGAAGTTCCAACACCTACAGAAGTAGTGTTAAATTGTGAGGATGCTATTTTTAAATCATAATCTACATTATTTGTTGGATCAGGACTTGTGCTAGGTGTAAATCTTAATTTAGTTATCTCAGTTGAAGTATTTTCATTTAAACTATATCCAACAAAATTATCAGTTTCGTCATTCTGTAAATCAACTCCTGCATTATTTAAATTAGATTTTTGTATTAAGAAATTATCATTACCATCACCTAATAATATTAGATCTGATATTTCTATTTTATTAAACAATGCAGTATTACTTTTGGTTACTATTAAAAGGTTATTAAATAATTCTGTTTGACTAGAAGTTGGAAATTCAAACAAATCTAAGAAGTTATCGGGATTACCTTGAAGATTAGTAAATTCATTACTAATATCATCCATAATAAGAACATCATTTGTTTTACATTCGATGTAGTCTGACAATCTTATATCATTAAACAGTATAAATCTACCAGTATCACCTGAAACATCAGTGTCAACAACTAAGTCTATATTTTTTATCTCATCAACTCGTTTTTCGTCAAATAAATCAACTATGATACTAAGACCACTAGTTACACCAACTGTAGCAGATGTGGATGAAATTATACCAGTATCAGCAAAATTTTTCATACCACTAGTATGTAAAATATTATTAACAGGAGTTTTTAGAGTATCCCATTCAATTGGACTTTGAATTGAATAAGACATATTCTGATAATAATCATTATCAGGTATTACTTGAAAGTCTTCATTCAATTTACCTATACTATCATTCCATCCAAGATTTTTTAGTATAGAGAAATCTATTTTTAATCTACCAGTGTTTTTAGTAATTTTTGATACTTCACATTGAACTCCCGAAACTTGACCTGTGAGAATATCACCCACCTTTAACTTCTCAGCGTTTAATATTTTTAATTTTCCTATGGTTACTCTTACAATTTCGAAATTACCAATTATATCAAAACCATTTCTAACAACATTTACTCTCTCACCTTTTACAAAATCAGATTGCTCTTGAGTTAAAAAGAAAGTAGGATAATCCAATGCATTGATAAGATTTGTAAAGGTTGTTGGAACCGTTTGTGCTATACCAGTTTTAACGGGATTACTTTCAGTTGAAAATTCTGATAAATCAATTGTAACTTCATCTTGACCATCCACCACGTTTTCATCATA